>JAEEGL010110587.1_pt1 | contig 131910 bp, 107 predicted proteins | sample 9134231 | NCBI WGS metagenome assembly JAEEGL01 (sample SAMN16246548, study PRJNA631951) | gut metagenome | biome: gut microbiome; feature: rumen; material: fiber-attached | host: Bos | place: Iran: Karaj | collected 2018-10 | reverse complement strand
CGCAAAATCGTCAAAATTGACAAAGATACCGAAACGGAGCCGCCGGGCGCCGTGAGCGTGACGCCCTGACCGCCGCCACCTGACCGGAAGGCAGGAAAAATTCAAAAAAACTGTTGACATCCTTCGCCGGATGTGATATAATACCGCAGAATAAAGCAGAACACTCCGTTCTCACCCTGCCGCAGAGGCGCGCAGCGGTCGATATGTCGGACACCTCCGGAAGGCCGGAGAAGTGTCGGTGCGCACGGGGTAGCCCCGTGCTTTTTTGTCCATCAACATCATCTTTCTCATTTTTCCGGAGGTGAAAAACAATAGCAACCAAGGATATCCTTGTCAACGAAGCCATCAGATGCAAGGAAGTTAGAGTCATCAATCAGGAAGGCCAGCAGCTCGGCATTATGGCGCCCGAGAGCGCGCTTCAGATCGCCTACAACGCCGGCCTGGATCTCATCATGATCTCCCCCGGCGCCCAGCCGCCCGTCTGCAGGATCGCCGACTACGGCCGCTACCGCTTTGAGCAGGACAAGAGGGAGAAGGAAGCGAAAAAGAAGCAGAACATCATCGAGATCAAGGAGGTGCAGCTGTCCTGCCGCATCGACACTCACGATTTCGAGACAAAAGTAAACCACGCCATCCGTTTTCTCAAGGACGGAAACAAGGTCAAGGTCGTTCTCAGATTCCGCGGTCGTGAGATGAGCCATCAGCAGCTCGGGAGGGACAACCTCACCCAGTTTGAGAACTCGGTCGCCGAATACGGAACGGTCGAGAAGGCCCCGGTCCTTGAGGGCAGACTCATGACAATGATGATCGCGCCGATCAGGGATTCGTCAAAGAAGGGCGGACAGAAGAAGGAGAAGCCGAAGACCGATCCCGCGCCCTCCGAAGGGTCCGCGAAACAGGAATAAACCTGTCCGGAAGCAGGGCGGGCCTGTCCCGCGCCTTTGACGCGGCATGACATGCAAGTAAATACCGCGTACCGAATATTATTTCTACAGGAGATACATCCGCAATGGGAAAAATCAAAACACACAGAGCCTCTGCCAAGCGGTTCGACGTTACCGCCGGCGGCAAGGTCAAAATGAATCATTCGCATCACCGTCACAAACTCGGCCTTAAGGACCAGAAGAGAAAGAGACATCTTCGTTCCTCCGATTTCGTTCAGGGCAAGATGGCTTCCAACATCAGACGCCTGATCGGCAAATGATCGCGGAATTATAAGAAGGAGGAAAGAATCATGGCAAGAGTAAAAGGCGCGATGATGACGCGCAAGAGAAGAAACGCCGTTCTCAAGGCCGCAAAGGGCTACTACGGCGCAAAGAGCAAGCATTTCCGCACCGCCAAGGAAGCGGTGATGAAGAGCGGCAACTACGCATATATCGGACGCAAGCTGAAAAAGAGAGATTTCCGCCGTCTGTGGATCGCCCGTATTTCGGCTCAGGCAAAGGTCAACGGAATGAACTATTCCACTCTCATGCACGGCCTCAAGCTCGCCGGCATAGAGCTGAACCGCAAGATGCTCGCAGAGATCGCCGTCTCCGACAAGGAGGCTTTCGCCTCTGTCTGCGAAAAAGCCAAAGCTGCGCTTTGAACCGTCATATATGGGGCTGCGAGCATCTGCCGCAGCCTCATATGTCTATGTTGAGCCGCCCCGGTCGACCTGCGGGCGGCTCCGGAAAGAGAAAAAATGAAGAAACCGGTATATATCAGTTCACGGACGAATCCCCTCGTCATGCGCGTCTGTTCGCTTCAGGAAAGGAAATACCGGGACAGGGAAGGCCTGTTCCGCTTTGACGGAAGGAAGCTGCTTGACGAGGCGCTCGCCTGCGGGAGGACTCCCGAATACCTGATACTCCGCGAGGACAGGGCAGAAAGCATTCTTAACGAGCTCGGCGGTCTTGCCGGCGACGCTCAGCCTGCGGTCCTGTCCGAAAGCGCTTTTTCCAAGATATCGGATGAGAAGGCGCCCGAGGGGATAATATCGGTTTCCGGCTATATGAAAGATCTCCATTTTTCCGAACCCGGCGTTGAAAAACTGCCGGAGGAGATTGCCGGCGATGAAGTAATTGCCGTCGAATCGGTGCAGGACCCGGGCAATCTGGGGACGGTGATACGTTCGGCCGCGGCATTCGGAATCGATACTCTGATCATATCGTCTGACTGTGCGGACGTATACAATCCGCGCACGCTCAGAGCCGCGATGGGAGCGGTCTTTTCGAGGAGGATCATCAAGGTCCCGGATCTGCCCGGCGCTCTTTCTGCGCTCGCGGCTTCTGGAAGACGGGTGATCGGCGCCGCGTTGGCTCCCCGAGCGGTCGATCTGACCGGACTCGAAATCGGCCGCGAAGACATCTTCGTCATCGGGAACGAAGGACACGGTCTGTCCGCGCGGGCAGTTGCAGCCTGCGGCGTACTGACCCGGATACCGATGCTGACCGGCCCCGGAGTCGAATCTCTCAACGCGGCGGTCGCGGCGTCGGTGATAATGTATGAAAGAACGAGGTATCGATGAGAGAAACAGTTCATGAAATACGGCTGTCGCTCGCCCTCGGGCCGGGCGCGCCTTTCAGGAAACTGTTTGAAAAATTCGGATCCGCCCGCGGTATCTTCGAAGCCGGCGACGGCGCGTTCTCCGACCTCGGTCTGTCCGCCGGACAGATCAGGAGGCTGGAGGACCGCAGTCTTACAGAAGCTTCGAGGATCGCGGAATACTGTGAAAAAAACTGCATCGGGATACTGACCTACGGATCGGCAGGGTATCCCGCGAAGCTCGCCGGCATATCAAATCCGCCGTATCTCCTCTATGTCTCCGGAAAACTGCCCGCCCTCGACGGCAGGCTCTCGCTGGGGATAGTGGGGACGAGGGAGATGACGGGATACGGGATGCGGACGGCTTACAGGACCGCCTACGAGGCAGCCTCTGCCGGCGCCGTGATAATCAGCGGAATGGCGAGGGGGATCGACGGCTTCGCGGCCGCGGGTGCGATCGAAGCCGGAGGCGCGACGGTCGCCGTCACCGGCTGCGGGCTCGACTCGGCCTATCCCAGGGAGCATGAAAAGCTGATGCGCCTCATCGCCGAAAACGGCGCGGTGATCAGCGAATATCCCCCCTCCTCCCCTCCGCTCGCCGGTCATTTCCCGGTCAGGAACCGCATTATAAGCGGACTGTCGGACGGGGTGTTCGTGGTCGAGGCGGCGCTGAAAAGCGGCGCGATGCTCACCGCCGATATCGCCAAAAACCAGGGCCGGAAGATCTTCGCGCTCCCGGGGAGGACAGAGGACAGACAGTCTTCGGGCCCCAATCTGCTGATCAGGAACGGAGCCCTGCCCGTCCTCGGCACCGAGGACATCCTGTCGGAATACTCCGGTGAGTATCCTTCGACGCTCAGCGCCGAGTCCTTCGCCAGATCGACCGTATCGTCACACTGCGAGGACAGGATCCCTTCCGCATACGGGCTGGCTTCCGCGGGAGACTGCGGCAGGCCGGCTGAAGCGGTCAGGGAGTCTTCACCGGCAAAATCTTCTCCGCCTGCCGCGCCTCAGCCGAAAAAAAGGCTTCCGCCCGACGGAGAGTTGCGCGAATTCTACCTGCTTATCCCCCGCGGGGAAAAGGTCAGTGCCGATTTCTTCCTGCCTCTCGGCTATTCCGCCCAGAGCGCGATGCGGATGCTGACCATGCTCGAGATATCGGGATTCGTCACCGGTATCCCGGGCGGAATGTACGTATTATAATTCTTTTTTGCGTTTTTGCATAACGCGCCCTGCGGTGCTCCGTATTGCCGCCAATCGGTCTTACGGAGCGCCGGCAGGCAGCCGTTTCGAAAGGAACCGTCATAATGACAAAGAAAAATCTTCTCATCATAGAATCGCCCACAAAGGCTCACACCATACAGGAGGCGCTGGGATCGGGATACAGGGTAATAGCCTCAAAGGGCCATGTCCGCGATCTGCCCAAAAGCCGTTTCGCGATCGATATCGACGACGGATTCACTCCTCATTACATCAACATAAGAGGCAAGGGCGATACGATAAAAGAGCTCAAGAAAGAGGCCAAAGCGGCGTCGAAGGTCTATCTCGCGACCGACCCCGACCGCGAGGGAGAGGCGATCTCCTGGCATCTCGCCGACGTACTCGGTATCGAGCCCGACAAGGCCCTGAGAGTCACCTTCAACGAGCTGACGAAGGATGTCATCAAGTCCGCCGTAAAGGCTCCGAGGGCCATCGACATGAACCTCGTGAAAGCCCAGCAGGCAAGACGGGTGCTCGACCGTATCGTCGGCTACAAGCTCTCGCCGCTGCTCTGGAGAAAGATACAGAACGGTCTCTCCGCCGGGCGCGTCCAGTCTGTCGCCACAAGGCTGATCGTCGAGCGCGAACGCGAGATCGCGGCATTCGTCCCCGAAAGCTACCGCACCGTTTCCGCGATGCTTGAGACGGCGGGCGGACAGCTTGAGGTCAGGTATGTCTCAGAGACCGACGGGACCGGGAAAGCGCGCATATCCGACGGTGAGCTCGCCGACAGGATCGCGGCCGATGTCCGCGAAAACGGAGTTGTCGCGACGTCGGTAAGGCACGGAACAAGGGAGAAGAACCCTCAGCCGCCATTCACTACCTCCACCATGCAGCAGGAGGCCTCAAAGCGGCTCGGGTTCAGATCCGAGAAGATCATGGCGGTCGCCCAGGAGCTCTACGAGGGCATCAACCTCGGCCAGTCTCTCGGCGGCACCCAGGGTCTTATAACCTATATGAGGACAGATTCTCTGAGAGTATCCGACGAAGCCAGATCGGCGGCCGCGGAATATATTGCCGCCGCCTTCGGGAAGGAATATCTGCCGGCGTCTCCGAGGATCTATAAAACAAAGCGCGGCGCCCAGGATGCGCACGAGGCGATAAGACCTACCAGGGTCATCCTCGAGCCCGCCGCCTTAAAGAAGCTGCTGACGCCCGATCAGTACAAGCTTTACAAGCTCATCTGGGAGCGCTTCGTCGCCAGCCAGATGGCGTCCGCGATGATCGATACCGTGAGCGTCGATTTCACGTCGGGAAGCCATCTCTTCAGAGCGGGGGGCTATTCTGTCTCCTTCCGCGGCTACACCGCGGCGGGGAGCAGCATCTCGGATCTCGGAGAGCAGTATGACGCAGGGGATTCGGGGACGCTCGTCCGCAATCTGAATCTCGCGCAGATCCGCGAGGGCGACAGCTTCCCGGCTGCGTCGGCGGAGTCTGCGGAGCACTTCACCGAGGCTCCTGCGAGATATACCGAGGCCGCTCTCATCAAAGCCCTTGAGGAGAAGGGGATCGGCCGTCCGTCGACCATTACTCCGACGATCACCACGATCGTCGGCCGCAAATACGTAAAGCGCGACGGGAAGGCACTCGTTCCGACCGAACTGGGTTTCGACACCACCTCGCTCATGGAGGAGGATTTCCCGGATATCGTCGATTACGACTTCACCGCGAAGCTCGAGGAGAGCCTCGACGGCATAGAGAACGGCACCGCTTCGTCAGAGAAGCTGCTGGGCGAATTCTGGACCGGATTTGAAAAGGAGCTCGGCGCTGCCACCGCCAAGGAGAGCGTCAGAAAGCTTCCCGAACCCGAAGAGACTGATATCGTCTGCGACAAATGCGGCGCAAAAATGGTGATCAAGACCAGCAGGAGCGGAGTCCGCTTCGCCGCCTGCCCGAACTATCCCAGATGCCGCAACACGAAGTCGCTCGAGACAGAAAAGCCCGCCGACAGAAGCGCTGCCGGGAAGAAGGAGGACCGCGCCCCCGAACCCGCCGGCTTCAAATGCGAGCTTTGCGGAGGAGAGATGGTAAGGCGCAAGGGCCCCTACGGCTACTTTTTCGCCTGCTCCAATTTCCCCGCCTGCCGTTTCTCAAAGACAGAGGAGCAGGCCCTTGAGGGCGTCTCCTGCCCGAAGTGCCGCGGGAGGATCATCATAAGGCACGGAAAGAAGAACACCACCTTCTTCAGCTGTGAAAACTACCCAAGCTGCGATTTTTCAAGCTGGGCGCAGCCTTCCGCGTCGGTATGTCCGAAATGCGGTGAGATGCTCTATGTCAGGAAGGGAAAGAACGGAGGGCTGAAGTGCCAGACTCCGGGATGCGGCTATTTCCTGCCCGATCCCCGCAAGGATAACGGTTCGGATCCCGGGCCTGCAGACTTCTCCGACGCGATGCCTTCGCTCGACTATGACGGACCCGAGGCGCCGCTCCCCACCGACGACGACGCTCCGGACGAGACCTGATGGAAAAAAAGACGGTCAACGTAATAGGCGCCGGCCTTGCCGGATGCGAGGCGGCGCTGGCGGCAGTGAGACTGGGAGTCGGGGTAAAGCTCTACGAGATGAAACCCGAAAAATACACTCCCGCCCACAAAAACCCTGATTTCGCCGAGCTCGTCTGCTCGAACTCCCTCCGGTCGGACAGCCCGACCAACGCGGTCGGCCTTCTCAAGGAGGAGATGAGGGCGCTCGGATCGGCGGTCATGAAGGCCGCCGACGCCAACCGCGTCCCCGCAGGCTCGGCGCTCGCCGTCGACCGAGAGAGGTTCTCGGCCGACATCACACGTATGATAAAGACCTGTCCGGATATCGAGGTGATACCCGGGGAGGTAAGATCGGTCCCCGAAACCGGCGTGACGGTAATAGCCACCGGCCCTCTTACCTCCGACGCCCTCGCGGACGCGATCACGTCCGAGCTCGGCTGCCCCGGACTGCACTTCTTCGACGCCGCTGCGCCGATCGTCGACGGAAGCACCGTCGACACCGGAAAGGCCTTCTTTGCCTCGAGATACGGCAAGGGCGAGGCCGACTACCTCAACTGTCCGATGACGGAGGAGGAATACGCCGCCTTTTACCGCGAGCTGACACAGGCCCGCAGGGCTGAGCTGCACAGCTTCGACGGGGGAGGGGATTACTCATCCTCGGTCTTCGAGGGTTGCATGCCGGTCGAGGTGATGGCGATGCGCGGGCCGGACACCCTGCGCTTCGGACCGCTGAAGCCGGTCGGACTCGAGGATCCCAGATACCCCGGCAGGCAGTTTTACGCAGTCGTTCAGCTCCGGAAGGAAAATACAGAGGGAACGATGTTCAACCTTGTCGGGTTCCAGACGAATCTCGCCTTCCCCGAGCAGAAAAGGGTGTTCCGGATGATACCCGGCCTTGAAAATGCCGAGTTCCTCAGATACGGTGTGATGCACCGCAACACATACCTCGACTCGCCCGGATTCCTTGACGCCGACTATTCGGTGCTGACGAGACCCGATCTCTTTTTCGCGGGTCAGATGACGGGAGTCGAGGGGTATGTCGAATCGGCGGGCTCGGGGCTGGTCGCCGGGATATCCGCGGCGAGACGCTGCCTCGGGCTTGAGAGGATACTATTCCCGGAGGAGACGATGCTTGGCTCGATGGCGGCATACGTCAGCCGGGGATCGGTAGGGAAATTCCTGCCGATGAACGCGAATTTCGGCATCATCAAGCCGCTCGAAAAGAGGGTAAAGGGCGGAAAGAACGCGAAATACACCGCCTACGCCGAGAGATCGGCAGGAGCCGTATCAGAACTCGGAGGCAGGCTTTTCAGGACAGAATAACTGCTGTCCGCAGGTTCCGAAAAGGATGAACAGATGAGAATAATCGTTGATTGCATGGGCGGCGACCGTCTTCCGCTTGAGGCGGTAAAGGGCGTCTGCGCCGCGTCTCATGAATATAACGCCAGCTTCATACTTGTCGGTGACAAAGCACAGATCCTCAGGATCGCCGAAGCGGAGTCGCTTGATCTCTCACGTTTCGATATCGTCGACGCCCCCGAGACGGTGGGCATGAACGACGATCCGCTGACGGTCATCAGGACCAAGAAGGAATCAAGCATGGCCAAGGCGCTCGGGCTGCTTGCCGAAGGCCGCGGCGACGCCGTCGTCAGCACCGGGAACACCGGCGCGCTCTTTACCGGATCGACTCTCATCGTAAGGAAGATCAAAGGGATAAAACGCCCCGCGATCGCTTCGCTGCTTCCGATGGACCCGCCGGTCCTGCTGCTCGATTCGGGCGCCAACGTCGTCTGCACACCCGATTACCTTGAACAGTTCGCCGTTATGGGCAGCATATATATGCACCGGCTCTTCGGGATCAGGAGCCCCCGCGTCGGACTCCTCAACAACGGGGCAGAGCCCTGCAAGGGGACCTCGCTCCAGACCGAAAGCTATGAAAGGCTCTCGGGACTCGCCGGGATCAACTTCGTCGGCAACGTCGAGGCTGACAAGATCCCGAAGAACGCCTGCGACGTTCTGGTCACCGACGGGTTCACCGGGAACATTCTCCTGAAGTCGCTTGAGGGCATGGGCCATCTGATGATATCGACGGTCAAAGGTCTTTTTATGTCCGACGCGCTGTCAAAATTCTCGGGGATGCTGATGAACAAAAAGCTTTATTCGCTGAGGACGAGATTCGATCAGAGCGAACTCGGAGGAGCACCTTTTCTGGGCATTTCAAAGCCTGTCATCAAGGCGCACGGCTCGTCCGACGCAAAAGCGGTAAAGAACGCGATCGGCCAGGCGATCGGCTACGCCTCGTCGGGTGCGATCCTCTCGATAGCCCGCGAGATCAAGACCTTCGCGCCGCCTGCCGCGGCTCAGGACGCGCAGACGTCGCCCGAGGGCCGCTGACGTCACAGGAAGCGACTAAGACAACTCAAAAAAATGAAGAAAAAAACAGTTACAAACAGCACGGCCGGAAATACGTCCGGCGAAAGCGCCAGGGGATCATGCGGGATCGCGGGAGCTGAAGCTCTCGAGGAAAGCATCGGATACCGCTTCTCCGACAGATCGCTGCTTACGGAGGCGCTCACCCACTCTTCATACAGCTACGAGCACGGCGGCCAGAAGGTCTGTCCCTGCAATGAGCGGCTTGAATTTCTGGGGGATTCTGTCCTTTCGGTCATCGTAAGCGAATATCTTTTTGAAAACTATCCCGACTCCCCCGAGGGGGATCTCACGAGATGCCGTTCCGAGCTCGTCTGCGAGAGGGCGCTCTCCTCCTACGCGGGATCAATAGGCCTCGGCGAGCATCTCAGGCTCGGAAAGGGCGAGGAAAAGGGAGGCGGAAGAAGCCGCCCGTCGCTCCTCTGCGACGCCTACGAGGCGCTTCTCGCCGCCGTTTATCTCGATTCGGGAGCCGGCGACGCCGGCAAGCGCGCGGTCTCGGGTTACGTCATGCCATCGGTCATCGAAAGACTGGGAGGGATGCTGACCGGCAGGCCGGTGATCGATTACAAGACCCTCCTGCAGGAGACCGTCCAGTCGGATTCAAAGGGCGAAAGGCTGGAGTATGTGACGGTCGCCGAGACCGGACCCGATCACGCCAAGACCTTCACCGTCGAGGCGAGGATCGATTCAAACGTCTTCGGCAGGGGCACCGGAAGCTCGAAACGGCGGGCGGAGCAGGAGGCCGCGAGGCAGGCGCTGATCGGCTGCGGAGTTATTGAGGATGACGGCTGACATGACCGGAGCGGACGTTAAAGAGCGCGCCGCGGCGCAGGCGGATCAGGTGTCTGCCGAAAAGCACAGGCATAAAAACATACCGGTATTCATACCGCATCTGGGCTGCCCGAACGACTGCGTCTTCTGTAATCAGCGGACGATCTCGGGCAGACAGTTTTTTGATGAGGCTTCGGTGGAGGGACAGATCAGGGAAGCCGTTTCCACGCTTCTCCCCGGCGACACCGCCGAGATAGCCTTCTTCGGCGGATCCTTCACCGGGATCGACCGCGGGCTTATGATAAGGCTGCTGAGTACGGCGCGGGGATTCCTTTCGGATCCCTCCTGCCCGGTGAGCTCGGTCAGATGCTCCACGAGGCCGGATTATATCGACGGAGAGATACTTTCGATCCTGAAGGAGTATGGCGTCGGGACGGTAGAGCTCGGGATACAGAGCATGTCCGACAGCGTGCTCGAGGCATCGAAACGGGGCCACACGGCGGCCGACACCGGGCGGGCCTGCGCCATGATCGTCGGGTCCGGACTGAGGCTGGGCGGACAGATGATGGTCGGTCTGCCCGGATCGTCGCCCTCCGACGAGCGGGATACCGCCCTCGCGATCTGCCGCATGGGGGCATGCGAGGCCAGGATATATCCCACCGTGGTCTTCAGGGGGACAAGGCTCTGCGAAATGACCGCTTCGGGAGAATATTCGCCGCTTACCCTTGAGGACGCGGTCGCGAGATCCGCCGATCTCCTTGAGATCTTCGACAGCCACGGCGTGCGCGTCATACGCACCGGGCTCTGCGCTGGCGAGTCGCTCGCCGCGCCGGGAGAGATAGCCGCAGGCGTCTACCATCCTGCTACAGGCGAGCTGGCGATGGCGGAGGTCTTCCGCAGGAGGATGGAGGAAGCGGTCTGCCGGGAGGGGCTCGTCGGTCTTCCGCATGTCACCTTCGAGGTGCCGGCCGGCGCGGCGTCAAGGGCCGCGGGGCAGCACAGGTCGAATATAAGGTATCTGTCTGAAAAATACCGGATAGGCAGAATAAAAATCCTTGAAAAAAGCTCTCTTATAGGATATAATATTATAATACACAATTATTGACAGCAATTTTGGAGGCTGCTCTTGTATCTGAAATCAATCGAGCTCCAGGGCTTCAAGTCGTTTCCCGACAGGACCAAGCTGACGTTTGAGAAGGGCTCCACGGTCATCGTGGGCCCGAACGGAAGCGGAAAATCGAATATCTCCGACGCGATGCGGTGGGTCCTCGGGGAACTGTCTTCAAAAAGCCTCAGGGGCAACCGCATGGAGGACATTATTTTCGGCGGATCAGACAGCCGCAAGCCGATGTCCTTCGCGGAGGTATCGGTGACATTTGACAACACGTCCGAGACCGGCAGGCTGAATCTCCCCTACGACGAGATAACCGTCACAAGAAGATATCACAGGGGCGGAGACAGCGAGTATTTGATCAACCGAGCGGCGGTGAGACTTCGCGACATATACGAGATGTTTCTCAACACCGGCATCGGACGGGACGGATATTCCATAATCGGGCAGGGCAGGATCGCCGAGATCATATCGAGAAAGAGCGAGGAACGCCGCTATATCTTCGAGGACGCGGCGGGCATCGCGAAATACCGTCACAGAAAGAACGAGGCGGAGAGAAATCTCGACGCCACAAGGGCAAACATGGACCGCGTCCGCGACGCGCTGACCATAATGAGCGGGCATCTCGCCTCGCTGCAGAGGGAGAGCATCAGGGCCCGCAGGTTCGTCGAATACAGCGAAATCAAAAAGCAGGCGGACGTCAGGCTCTGGCTTTACGACACCGAAAAGCTGAGGAGCGACATCGCGTCGGCCGAGGCGGCGGGCAGGACGGCGGAGCTGGAATTCGCCGAGGTCGGAGAGGCTGTCGCCACGCTGAAGAGCCGTCAGGAGCGGCTTGAGGAGCTCACCGCGGAAAACCGCCGCGAGGCCTCTGCGCTGCTGACCGAGATCAGGGAGCGGACGCGCGAGAACTACGAACTTGACACCGGCATAAAACTTGCCCGCGCGAAGGTGGAGCATACCGAAGCCTCCGCTGCGGCAGAAAAGGAGAAGGCCGCCTCCGGACGTTCAGAAGCCGCCTCAGAGAAGAACAGGGCTGCCGCGCTGACGGCCGAGGCCGCATCTGTCGCGGAGGAGATAAAAAAGCTCCTCGCGGAAAAGGAGGAGCTGGCGAAGCTCGCCGAAGCCGCCGCCGCGAGAGCCGACAGGCTTGAGGGCGCCCTGGGCGACGCGTTTGAGAATCTTTCATCCTTCCGCGCCGACCTTTCGGATACCGAAGCGAGACTCGAGCTCCTCGGCAGGACAGAAAGCGCCGACGGCGACCGCGGAGAAGCGGTAAAGCGCGAGATCGGCGAGCGCTCAGCCGACGTCGAACGCCGCAAGGCGGAATGCGCCGAGAGCGAAAAGACGATCAACGCCTATACCGCGAAAACGGCGTCGCTGACCGAGCTTCTCGGTAACCGCCGCGGCCGGTTTTCCGCGCTTTCCGCAGAGATCGCCTCCTGCGGCGCCGAGCTCACCGCCGCGACGGTAAAGGCCGACACCCTCCGGGGAAGGATCGGCGACCTGCGCCGGATGGAGGAGCACTTCGAGGGCTACAACAACAGCGTAAAGCGCGTGATGCAGGCATGGCGCGCCGGAACGCTTGAGGGAAGCACAGCCTCCTGCGGAAAGGTGTACGGACCGGTCTCGTCGCTCATCAGAGTCGAGAGCCGCTATGTCACCGCGATAGAGATCGCTCTCGGAGCGGCTATACAGAACATCGTCGTCGACAATGAGGAGACGGCAAGGGCCGCGATCGAATTCCTCCGCCGGGAAAACGCCGGACGCGCGACCTTCTTCCCGCTGACATCGGTCAGAAGCTTCCAGACTCCCGCCGATCTGAAGAGAGCGGCGGATTTCCGCGGATTTATAGGCATAGCCTCGGAGCTTGCCGCCTGCGACGGGCAGTTCTCGCCTGTCATAGAATCGCTGCTCGGACGGACCGCTGTCTTTGACAGCCTTGAGAACGCGACGGCGATGGAAAAGAAACTGGGCTATACCGTCAGAGTCGTGACTCTTGACGGCCAGCAGATAAACCGCGACGGTTCCTTCACCGGAGGTTCGGTGAAGACCGGCGTGGGCATACTTTCAAGATCCGAAGAGATAAAGCGGATGGAGAAGGAGCTTTCGCTCCTTGAGAAGCAGATCGCGTCTCTGGACAAGACCTCGAAGGAACTGTCGGCCGAGTCGGAGAGCGCAGCGTCGGATATAGCGGATACCGAAAACGAGCTGAATCTGACAAAGACGCTGCTCGAGGTCGAAAAGGCAAGACTGGATCAGGCGCTCGAATCGCTCGAGACCGCCGCGGGACTGCTTGAGAGACTGAAGAGCGATCTCGCGAGCTCAGAGGACGAGAGGGAGAAAAGGGAAAACGAGATCACATCTCTCGGTCTGAGAAAGAAGGAACTCACGGAAAAGATCTCAGAGCTTGAGGCCTTCAGGAGCGACGCCGACGCCGAAAGGGAGGAGGCTCTTTCCGAAAGGGAGAAAAACATCTCGGCCTCCAATGCCGCGGAAGTGAAGATCTCGGCCCTCAGGAGAGACGTCGAAAGCCGCAACGCTCTCGCAGCCATGGCTGAAGAGAAGCAGAGAACGCTGCTTGCCCAGGCCGACGAGTGCGAGAAGCGCGCAGATGGTCTTGAGGCCGAGGCCGCGCAGCTGCGCGCCGGGATAGACCTCTCCATAAAGAACTATTCCGAGGGAGAGAAGAGCCTCGAAGAGCTCAACGAGAGACGGACCCGCGCAGAGGAGTCGGGGCTGGAATTCGAGAAGACGGGTGCCGAGCTCCGCAGGCAGGCCGCCGATTTCTCCGCCAGATACGACAGGCTCATGCAGGAAAAACTGACGAGGGAGACATCCCTTGCCTCGCTCCGCTCGCAGATGGACGCCATGTCGGCGAAATTCTGGGAGGATCACGGCCTGACGAGGGCCGAGGCGATCGCCTGCGGCTATCCTCCGCTGACGAAGGAGGAAAGACCCGCCGTCCTCGAGCTCCAGACCGAATACCGCAACAAGATCCGAAACATCGGAAACTGCGATCCGGCATCGATCGAACAGTATGAGATCGAAAAGGCGGAGTATGACGCCAAGACGGCTCAGCTGAACGACCTTGAAAAGGCCGAGGCCGATCTGCTGAAGGTCATCGCGGGGCTCGAGACTGATATGAAGCGGGATTTCGTCACCGCCTTCGATAAAATAAACGAAAACTTCAAAAAGACCTTCACCGAGCTCTTCGGGGGAGGCTCGGCCGAGATACTGCTGACCGATCCCGAGAACCTGCTTGAGAGCGGGATCGAGATCAAGGCGGCTCCTCCGGGAAAGATAATCAAATCGCTCATGCAGCTGTCGGGAGGCGAGCAGTCCTTCGTGGCCGTCGCTCTCCTCTTCGCGATACTGCAGGTCAATCCGCCCCCGTTCTGTATTTTCGACGAGGTCGAGGCCGCGCTCGACGAGGTCAACGTCGACAGGTTCGCCCATTATGTCAGACGCTATTCCGACTCGATGCAGTTCATACTGATCACCCACCGCAGAGGGACGATGAACTCCGCCGACCGCCTCTACGGTATCACGATGCCCGAATCGGGCATATCCAAGATACTCACGCTCGATGTCAGCGAGGTAGCCGGGAAAAAGGGAGGAGAGTTCTGGGATGAGCTTTCTTGAAAAACTGAAAAGCGGCCTTTCAAAGACCAAAAGCGCCCTGATGGGCGGGATCCGAGGCATATTGCGGAACTTCGTGCGCGTCGACGAGGATTTCCTCGACGAGCTGGAGGAAACGCTCATATGCGCCGACGTCGGAGCTTCGGCGTCCGAGAAGATAGTCGGTGAACTTCGTGAGAAGATAAAGGACTCGAGGCTCTCCTCGAAGGAGGAGGTCATGTCGGCCTTGAAGGAGATAATATCCGGCATGATCGGCGAAGAGGAGCCGCTCAGGCTTGACACCAAGCCTTCGGTCATCCTCGTCACCGGAGTCAACGGCGCCGGCAAGACGACGTCGGTAGGAAAGATCGCAAACATACTCCGCTCGGAGGGTAAAAAGGTGGTCGTCGCGGCCGCCGACACCTTCCGCGCCGCCGCCGCCGACCAGCTCGCCGTCTGGTGCGAGCGGGCGGGAGCAGAGCTCGTCCGCCAGTCGGAGGGCTCCGATCCGGCCGCCGTGGTCTTCGATGCCTGCAGCTGCGCGAAGCGCCGCGAAGCCGACGTCCTGATCGTCGACACCGCAGGAAGGCTTCACAACAAGGTCAACCTCATGAACGAGCTCGCCAAGATAGGCAGGGTGATCGACCGGGAGCTCCCCGGCTGCTCGAGGGAGAACCTGCTCGTCCTCGACGCCACCACCGGCCAGAACGCGGTCAGCCAGGCGAGGGAATTCGGAAAGGTGACAAATCTGACCGGCATCGTCCTCAACAAGCTTGACGGCACGGCCAAGGGAGGGATAATCCTCTCGGTCCGCGAGGAGGTGGGCGTTCCGGTGAAGCTCATCGGCGTCGGAGAGAAGATCGATGACATGCAGCCCTTCTCCGCGTCGGGATTCATCGACGCTCTCTTTGAGGATCAGGAGGACTGAAACTGAATGAAGATACTTATCGCATCAAGAAACAGGGCCAAGATAAAGGAACTCGAGGTGCTGCTCGGAGCATACGTCGACGGCGTAAAGCTCGAGCTCGTCTCGCTCGACGACGTTGGATTCGAGGGCGAGATAGAGGAGACGGGCACCACCTTTGAGGAGAACGCGCTCATAAAGGCAAGAGCCGGCGCGTCCTTCTCGGGACTTATAACCGTCGCCGACGATTCGGGTTTGACCGTCGAGGCGCTGGGCGGAGCTCCCGGCGTCTATTCCGCCAGATATTCGGGCGGAGGCGACGAAGAAAACAACAGAAAGCTGCTTCGTGAGCTTGCCGGAGTAAAGGACAGGAGCGCGGCCTTCGTCTGCTGCATGGCGGCGGTCTTTCCCGAAGGCGCTCCGATAAAGTCGGATCCGGTGGTCGTCACCGGGCGCGCCGAGGGAGAGATCCTCTGCGCCGAACGGGGAGATAACGGCTTCGGATACGATCCCCTCTTCTGGTTCGATCCGCTGGGCAAGTCCTTTGCCGAGCTCGATCCCGACGAGAAGAACGCCGTCAGCCACCGCGGCGAGGCGGTAAAGAAGCTTGCCGCCGAGCTCGGAAAGAAGATCGCGGAAGCAAAAGAGGAAGTCTGGAGAAAATACGGATTATGACACTGCTTACTGCAAAACAGCGCGCATATCTGCGCGGACTCGCGGTCAACGAGCCCGCCATCATGCAGATAGGCAAGGACGGCATCGGCGACAACCTGACAAGGACGGTGTCCGACGCCCTCGAGGCCAGGGAACTCGTCAAGCTGACAGTCCTTCCGGCAGCGGGGATCACGCCGCGCGAAGCGGCGGACAGACTGGCCGCTCTTACCGGGTCGGCTGCGGTCTGCGTGACCGGTCGGAAGATCGTTCTCTACAGAGAGTCGGAAAAGCATAAGAAGATAGAACTGTGACGATGGCGGACATCTCTTCAATTCCGCCCTCCCGGGCCCGGACGGACGGCGGGACTCACGCCTTTCCTGAGGCAGGCTCGGCGGAGCTTTCGGAGCTTCTCGCGAAGGTGAGGCTCGATCTGCCCCGAAGACTGTCGCCGAAGAGGCTGATCCATGTGCTCGCGGTCGAGGAGATGGCGGTAAGGCTCGGCAGGCTCTACCTTCCTCCCCGCGAAGAGGTCAGGCTGCGCGCGGCGGCTCTCCTTCACGACATCACCAAAGAATATTCGGTAGAGCGCCATCTCGAGGTCTGCCGGAAATACGGGATAAAGCCTACCGCGATCGAGACCGCCGCCCCGAAAACGCTTCACGCGATCACCGCGGCGGCGCTCATCCCCGACGAGTATCCCGCCCTCGCGGATCCGGGCGTGATCCGGGCGGTACGCTGGCACACCACCGGACGCCGGGGCATGACGGTGCTTGAAAAGCTCATCTACCTCGCCGATTACATCGACGAATCGAGGACATTTCCCGAGTGCGTGAGGCTTCGCGGGATGTTCTGGGACGCCGATCCTGCCTCGATGGACGCCGAAGAGAGGAAGGAGCACCTGACGAGGGTCCTGATCGAATCCTTCGACATCACCCTCAGGGGACTCATCGAGGACGGCATGCCGATACATCCCTCGACATCCGAAGCGAGAAACTCGCTGATACTTCTTTTGAAAAAGAATGAAAACAGACTACCGGACGAAAAAAAAGAAGGCGCAAAGGAGCCGGGGAGAAGAGGATCGGAAGTTTGACCTCGTTTACCGGATCGCCGTTTTCACCTTCCTGACGTTCGCGGTGCTCACCGCCGTCCTGCTCGTCCTGAGAAACCGGACATATGTTCCGCCGGCCGACACAGACATACCCTTTACAGCGGAAGACATGCCCTCCGGCGCGCTGATCCGCAGGACGTCGGAGAACGGCGAAACCCCCGAAAGTTATAATTTTCTGGTCCTCGGAGTCGACAGGGTGGCCTCTCTCGCCGATACGGTGATGATTATATCGCTGAAGACCGACGGAGGCATATCGGTGGTCCAGCTTCCCCGCGACATCTACGTCGACCGCGAATCCGCCGGGCTCGACGGAGACGGCGGGATAAAGCTCAACAGCCTCTATGCCGCCCTCGGCGCGGAGCGCTTTGCCGCCTTTCTCAGCGGGAGCCTCTGTGTCAAGATCGATTACTCACTGACCGTCGGCACCGACGTCTTCGCAGACGCGGTCGACGCCGTCGGAGGTGTCGAGATCGACGTCCCGGCGGATATGGACTACGACGATCCCGAGCAGGATCTGTCGATCCATCTGAAGGCCGGAAGGCAGGTTCTGAAAGGTCGCCAGGCGGAAGGATTCGTCAGGTACAGGTCGGGATACGCGACAGGCGATCTCGGCAGGCTCGACGCCCAGAAGCTCTTCATGAAGGAGCTCCTCCGCACGCTGAGAGAGAAGGTCGGCGTCAGACAGGCGTCGGCGCTGGTCGAGAGCATCCTTCCGCGGGTGGAGACCGGCATGAGCGTGAGAGACGCCGTGTGGTTCGCCGAGCTCGTCGTCGGAAAGGGTCTCTCGGGAGCCGAAGGCCTGAAGCTGGTGACTATCCCGGGGCGTGCCCTCTATTCCGAAGAGCTGAAGACCTCATACTACGTGATAGGAAGATCGGCGGCTCTCGACACAGTGAACAGCTATCTGAACATCTACGGAGCCGATATCCCCGACTCTGTCTTCGACCGGAACAAAGCCTTTCTAAGGGCCGGCGACGAGGATTTTGAGCGGATATACACCTACGCAATAATCACTCCCGAAGAATATTCGGGGTGACGGCGATCGGGCAATATTACTGCCGGACCCGCCTGAAAAAACAAAGCGACGCGGCCTTCCGCCGCGCGAAAACCGATCCGGCCTGCCGGCTGCGCCGGCGCTGCCATTCGCGATAAAGACAAGATACAGGAGAAAGAGAAAAAACAGATGGAAGAAACCAAGGAATACCGCCCGTCGGTGGAATTCGGTCCCGACGGAAGACCCGTCCCGCGCTCGCTCGCCGAAGCGGCCTATCACGTCCTCGACCGCCGCAACGCGGAAGAGCTGACGATACTTTATCTCGGCGAGGATTCCGGCCTGACAGACTATTTCGTGATCTGCAGTGCGAGATCGGTCACCCACGTCAGGGCGCTCGCCGACGAGGCGGAATACAGGCTTTCGCTCGCCGGAGTCTCTCCCGACAACAGAGAGGGGAAGGGCGACGGAAATTCCTGGATAGTTATAGATTACGGAAACGTCATGATACACGTGCTTACCGACGAGGCAAGGCGGTTTTACAATCTGGAGCGGCTCTGGACCGACGCAGAACGGGTGACCGCCGCTCCCGAGAAGCCGGACGACAACGACACAGGCAGTACGGAGGCTTGATGCAGCTATGAAATACGATTATCTGGCAGTTGAAAAGAAATGGCAGGACAGATGGGAGGCCGAAAAGGCGTTCAGAGCCGCCGATCCCGGCGAGCCGGGCTCCGAGAAGAAGAAATTCTACGGACTCGTTGAGTTCCCCTATCCCTCGGGAGCCGGCATGCACGTCGGTCACATAAAGGCCTATTCCGGCCTTGAGGTCATCTCCCGCAAGCGGAGGATGGAGGGATACAACGTCCTCTTCCCGATGGGCTTTGACGCCTTCGGCCTTCCGACCGAGAACTACGCGATCAAGACGGGCACACATCCGAGAAAGGTGACCGACAAAAACATCGAGAAGTTCACCTCGCAGCTGAAGCGGGTGGGCTACTCCTTCGACTGGTCCCGCGTCATCGACACGACCGACGAGAACTACTACTACTGGACGCAGTGGATCTTCCTCCGAATGTTCGAGAAGGGCCTCGCCTTCCGCGACACCGCGCTCGTCAACTACTGCCCCTCCTGCAAGGTCGTCCTCTCCAACGAGGACTCGCAGGGCGGAAAGTGCGACATCTGCCACAGCGACATCATCCAGAAGTCGAAGGACGTCTGGTATCTGAGGATAACGGCATACGCCGACAGACTGCTCTCCGACCTTGAGAAGGTCGACTACCTGCCCAACATCAAGCAGCAGCAGGTCAACTGGATCGGCAAGTCCACCGGCGCCTTCGTCAACTTCTCGGTCGCCGGGACGGATGAAAAGCTCCGCATATACACCACGCGTCCCGACACCCTCTTCGGGGTCACCTTCATGGTCATGGCCCCCGAACACCCCTTGATCGACAAATACGCCTCCCGGATCGCAAATATGGACGAGGTGAAGAGATACCGGGAGGAGTGCGCGAAGAAGACCGAATTCGAGCGCACTCAGCTAGCGAAGGAGAAGACGGGCGTAAGACTTGACGGCTTTTCCGCTCTCAATCCGGTGAACGGAAAGGAGATACCCGTTTATATCGCCGATTACGTAATGATGGGCTACGGCACCGGCGCCATTATGGCGGTCCCCGCCCACGACACCCGCGACTGGGAGTTCGCCCGCAGGTTCGGCATCGACATTATCGAGGTCATCAAGGGCGGAGACATAGAAAAAGAGGCCTACACCGGCGACGGCGAGATGGTCAACTCGGGCTTCCTCAACGGCTATACGAACAAGAAGGACTCGATCGCCAGGATGTGCGAAGAGCTGGAAAAGCTCGGCATCGGCGAGGCGGGCGTCCAGTTCAAGATGAAGGACTGGGCCTTCAACCGCCAGCGTTACTGGGGCGAGCCGATCCCGATCGTCCACTGCCCGAAGTGCGGCATGGTCGCGCTCCCCGACAGCGAGCTTCCGCTGAAGCTCCCCGAAATGACCGAGTTCGCCCCCGGACAGGGAGGCGAATCGCCTCTCGCGAGGATCGATTCCTTTGTCAGGTGCAGCTGCCCGAAGTGCGGCGGCGAGGCGAAGCGCGAGACCGACACCATGCCTCAGTGGGCAGGTTCCTCCTGGTATTTCCTCCGCTATGTCGATCCTCACAACAAAGACGCCCTCGCGTCCGAGGAAAAGCTGAGATACTGGATGCCTGTCGACTGGTACAACGGCGGCATGGAGCATGTCACCAGACATATGATCTACTCCCGCTTCTGGCACAAGTTCCTATACGATATCGGCGTCGTGCCGACAGAGGAGCCCTACGCCAAGCGGACCGCCCAGGGGCTGATCCTCGGTCCCGACGGGGAAAAGATGTCGAAGTCTAAGGGGAATGTCGTCGATCCCAACGACGTCATCGACGAGTACGGCGCCGACGTCCTCCGCACCTACATCCTCTTCATGGGCGATTACGGAGCGGCCGCTCCCTGGTCGGAGAGCTCGGTCAAGGGCTGCCAGAGATTCCTGCAGAGGGTGGACGACCTCTTCGTCCTCGCCCGCGGTAACGGATCGACGCCCGAGCTTGAGACCTCCTTCCACAAGACGGTGAAGAAGGTCACCGACGACATCGAGGCGATGAAGTTCAACACTGCCATCGCCGCCCTCATGGGGCTCATCAACGAGATCTTCGCCGTCGGACATCTCACCCGCGACGAGCTTCTCACCTTCATAAAGCTGCTCTGCCCGATCGCTCCGCATCTCTGCGAGGAGATCAACGAGAAGCTGGGCGGAAAGACGCTGCTCTCGCTCTCGGCCTGGCCGGAGTACGACGAGGCCAAGACGGTCGACGAGACCGTCGAGGTCGCCGTCCAGTTCAACGGAAAGCTGAAGGGCACCGTGATGCTGCCCAAGGACTGCCCGCGCGAGGAGGCCGTCGCCGCCGTCCGCGCCGACCCGAGATTCGCGTCGATGCTCGAGGGAAAGACGGTGATCAAGGAGATTGCCGTTCCCAACAGGATCGTGAATTTCGTCGTAAGATAAGCTGAAAAAGAAAACAGCGGGGGCTGTCCCGGTGTGAAAACCCTGACAGCCCCTGTATTATTATCGTTTTTTTAGGCGCTTCAGCCGGGTATCCCGCGGGTGTAGATCCAGTCGGCCCAGTCGCGGTAGCCGGCCGCGTTCGGGTGGACTCCGTCGCCCGAGCGCTTGGGATCAAGCGTGCCGTCGGGGAGATCGAAGAGCTCGTTGACGTCGATGTAGTAGACGTTTTTCCAGTCGGTCATGCCCGCCATCATAGTGTTTACACGGTTGATGTTGGCGTTGGACATATAGGTCCACCTGCGTTTGACATAGCTCTGCTCGGCTGCTGAGGTGAAGTGCAGATTGCCCTCCATTATAACCTTGGTGCCGGGGTTTTTGGTCAGCGCCAGATCCTTCAGCTGACCGAGATAGGTCCCGATCGAGGGTATGTTGCCGCCCAGCTCGTTGACTCCGAGCATAATATAGATCTTTCCGAAATACATCGAATCGAGCAGCTGTGAAAGGGTCATCTTTCCGAGGGAGACCTTTTTGTAGTTCACGTCGGCCCCGTAATAGACTTCGCAGCTGCCTCCCAGAGCTCCTATCGCGCTGAGGCTCTCAAGGCAGAAGAAGACCGACTTGTCGAATTTGCCTGTGGCATAGTCCCTCAGGCCGACAGTTCTCGAATCTCCGATGAAGAGGGCGTCTGAGAAGTAGGACTTGTCCACCGTTACCCAGGGGTATTCAGAGCCGTAGTAGTATATCTTCGACGGATCGGAGGTAGTCTCTTCCGCGGTGGTGACCGCTTCGGTCGTGATCTCGGCGGTAGTGATCTCGGCTGTCGTCTCGGGAGGCTCTGAGGTCACCGGTTCGCTCACGACGCTGCTGTCATCGGTCGACGTGCCGGTAGTCAGTTCGGGGGATGTTGTTTCGACCGGAGGCTCAGATGTCGTCTGTGCGATCCCGGTGGGGACAGGAGGCAGTGTAAAGGGGGCGTCGGTGTCCTCGGTCAGGTCGGAGGGCGGATTATCCGGCTTCAGTCTGTCGATGAAAACGCCGGTGGCAAGCGGAAGTGTCACCGCCGCTCCCAGCAGGAAGATAATGAGAGATATTATTCCGCGAAATGTCTGTTTGTTCATATTTATTCTTTATCCTCTGTGTGCCGCCCGTCGGCGGACAAATCGAATTGATATATCCCGGTCGATCAGAAGTTTCCGTACATGAAGGGGTCGGCGTCGGTCTTGGTGATCATCCAGACCGAGAAGGCGAAGATCGCCGTGATAATGAAGTCTCCGATTATCGTTCCCCTGAGCTTTTTTCTGATGAGGTCGGGCAGCGACGTGCAGCAGATGAGTCCGGGGAGCAGGTAATACCAGTATTTCGTGAGATATTTCAGCCAGTCGCCAGCGACCGGGAAGGTCTCGCCCTGGGGCAGGAATGGGAAGAGCCTGCACAGGAATGCCGCGAGCGCGGACAGGTCGGTGAAGGCGAAGAGCGTCCAGGACAGCGGGATGAGGAGTATCATGTAAAGATGCCCGAGGACGGGTATCCGGTCAAGATATTTCTTGAGAAAGAGCTTCTCGAGGACGATCACGGCAAAGAGGAAGAGTCCCCAGATGAGAAAATTCAGCGTCGATCCGTGCCAGATGCCGGTGAAGAGCCATACGGCAAACATGTTGAGGAAGGTCCTGACGGTCCCGGCGCGGCTGCCTCCAAGCGGAATGTATATATGCTTTTTGAACCATGTCCCGAGCGTGATATGCCATCTGCGCCAGAATTCCGTCATGCTTTTTGACATGTAGGGCGCCCGGAAGTTCTCGGGAAGGGTAAAGCCCAGCATCCGTCCGACGCCGATCGCCATCAGCGAATATCCGGCAAAGTCAAAGTATATATAGAGGGAATAGGCGGCGATCGCAAGCCACGCCAGCCCGGCGGATACCGAATCCCAGCCGATCGCCGACACGTTCGTCCACATCGCCCCCAGCTGGTTGGCGAGCAGCGCCTTGAAGCCGAGACCGACGGCGAAATCGCGGAAGCCGGCAAGAAAACCGTCAAGCGAGAGCTTTCGGAATTTCAGTTCCTTCCGCATCGCGCTGTATTCGGTGATCGGGCCGGCGGTAACGCTGGGGAACATGATGAACCACGCGGCAAAATCTGCGATGGAATATTCCGCGCAGCACTTTCCGGCCGATACGTCTGAGAGATAGGCGACCGCCCTGAAGCTGTTGAAGCTGATCCCGAGCGGGAAGACGAGACGCAGCGCGGATACGATCCCGGTCCCGCACGACGAGTCGATGAGCCCCGCGTATTTGTATAGGAACAGAATTGAGAAATTGAAGATGACGCCGATCCAGAGCCAGAGCTTTCTTGCCCGGCTGAAGGTCCCTGCCGCAACGCCGAGCAGCCAGTTCACCGCGACGGTCAGGGCGAGCAGAAGGAGATTCTGCGGGGCGTCCCAGACACCGATCGCGTAAAAGAGCAGGCTCCCGAAGAGGAGCAGGAGATTTCTGCCCTTCGGCGGCATTATGTAATATGCCGCGAGAAAGAAGGGAAGAAAGAGAAATATGAAATCAAGGCTGTTGAAATTCAAAACAGGCTCCGGTTGCCTCCGCGTGCCGCCTGAGGGCGGCGCGGATCGTGATTGAGATTGAGATAGAATAGTAATTGATTAGACAATAATAAACTATCATATTTTACCGCATAACCGTGTCGTTGTCAATCTTTTTTCTTGCATATAAGCTTTTTTGGCAAAAAAACTCCGGATGATGATGTGACTGCCTTTTTTTGTTGACAGCCAGGGGCTGCCGGCGTATAATAAGGGTATGAGATCGAAGGCGGATTTCTGTCTTCAGACAGTTTTTTATAATAATCCGGCCTGCTTTCAGTTTCAAATTTTTATTTTTTCATATTCGGACCGGCAGATTTTCATAAAAACCGGTAGATACCTTACGGAAGGACCCGATCACACGAAAAACGGCGGAAAGGAGAGCGCATGGACGACACCGGGATCACAGACCTGCTTTTTGAACGTTCGGAGCAGGGACTTCGCGAGATCGAAAAGATTTACGGCGCCAGGATGCGCGGGCTCGCAGTCAGGATCTGCGGCAGCCTGTCCGACGCCGACGAGATCGTCAACGACTGCCTGAAGGCGGTATGGGACTCGGTGCCTCCCGAAAGGCCGGACCCGCTCTCGACCTATCTTTTGCGCATCGTTCGGAATCTCTCCTGCAAAAGAGTGAGGGAGAGAAACGCGGGGAAGCGCAGCGGCATCCTTCTGCCGATCGACGAGCTGGCGGAGGAGCTGCCGTCGCCCGAGGACGGTGCCGCGCTGTCTGATTCGGCCGAGATCACGCGCGCGATCGACGAGTTCCTCGAGGGCTGCTCCGAGACCGACCGCCTGCTCTTCGTCCGCAGGTTCTGGTATTCCGACAGCGTTAAGGAGCTCGCGTCTGAGTCGGGACTTTCGAGGGCGGCGGTTTCCGACAGGCTGTCCAGGATGAAAAAAGGGCTGGCGGAGCTGCTTGCCCGAAGAGGTATCAGAATATGAATGAGAATGAAAAAATGAAGAAAGAAACGCAGATAAGAGGAGAGATCCTCGACGAGGCCCTGGGGGGCATCGACGCACGTTTTGTAAAGGCCGCCGAGGATCCCGGGGCCGCATTTGCCGCGGCCGGCGCGGGACGCCCGAACAGGCCGGTCTGGCTCCGCTACGCCGTCGCCGCGGCAGTCACCCTCATTTTGCTCGTCGCCGCCGGATTCTCGGTTTTCATCGTGAATTCGGTCATCAGGGGCAGTCACGGAGAGGAGAGCGGCACCGATGCCGATTCCGCGGAAACTGCCGATCCCGCCGCCGCGGATCCCCGCACCGGAGACTGGACAATAGAATTCGCGGATGCCGATTACAAGGGCTACTCCGGTCCCGGCGGATACTCATGCGGGATGTCGGTCGATGATCAGGAGGTCGTTCTCGGGATCTGGAACCGATACGAACATCCGGAAGGGTTGTGGGACTGCAGACACGACGCTTATTTCAGACTCACCGACGATACGGCAGGAGGAGTTCGCGAATATTTCGTAATGAGTTTTACACGGGATCGCAAAGGATATCTGCTCTGCTACCATAAGGTGACCGATCTGAACGATCCCGAAAAGGAGCACTGGATACACACCTATGCTTTCATTTCCGACGCTGACGCGGAGGTGATCTTCGGCATGATAGACAGATACCGCGCGGAGAATGCCGTCTGGACGATGTCGGTGAATGGTGAAGGATACCGGCTGACCCGGGAGGATTGGGAAAGCTTCAGGGAAATATGGCTTGATTACACGAGATTATATAAAAATCAGCTCGTCGGCGCACCGAGGGAGGAGGATGCAGCGGCGCTGATCGGCGGCAGGGAACCGACCTTTTCCCTGACCTCGGAAAACAGCAGATACAAGCCTGAGGAATTCAGATTCTACCGGGATCTGAGGCTGATCGAATTTGAATGTGTTCAGATCAGCGGAGTTGAAAGGTACACCGTACGGAAATACACCTATGTCTCGGAGGAGGACGCCGCGGCGCTCACCGGGATGATGACTCATTACGGCATAACGGCCGAAGCTGCGGTATCGGAGATCTATAATGCGGGATCTATATCTCCTGAGGTCGCTTCAGGTAAATGGACGGGCGAAAGCGATGCCTGTGATTCCCAGTCCCTGCCGCTCTTAATCATTGATTCTTCCGAAGAACTTGACGGTTTCATGACCCGGTTCAAAGGCTTGTTCGATCCCGACAGACCGCGTGAGGAAGACGGTGTGACCTTCGCTCAGGGGATCGCGGGATATGACGCAGGATTTTTCGTGGACAATTCTCTCGTGATAGTCCTTATCGAGGCGACAAGCGGCGGGGACAGATTCAGGGTCGGGAGCGTCTTTCAAGGCTGGGTCTCCGGTCAGGAAAAACCGGTCAGCCTCATCCCTGCGGCGTGTATATATATCGTCAGGACTATCGACGGGGCCACCGACAATATGGGGGCATGGCTGGCGGTGATACCCGTACCGAAGAGGTTGCTGGAATATGCTGACAGACGCTGCGTCGCGAGAACAATAGATGAATCGCTGACTGCTCCGGCATCATGATGATCCCGGAAAGCGGATCCGGGTGCGGCCAAGCGAGTACTGCCGCGTTGTCTTGGGGTTGTTCAAAAACTCGTCACACGAGTTTTTGAACAACCCCTCTGTATTTTTTGCATGAAACAATCTGTCCCTTTACACGCGGCGGGAACATGTGGTATAATATGACCGAAAAGAAGGAAACGGAGAAACAGAAGGGAAGGAGGACCGGCGCCGTGAATACTCCGGCAAGAATAGCAGAGCTGCGCATGCTTTCGGGAATGTCGCAGCAGGAGCTGGCGGACCGTCTTTTCGTCTCCCGGTCCCTCGTCAGCAAATGGGAGACCGGGAAGAGAAGGCCGGAAGCCGCCTGCGTCGACGCCATGGCGGAGCTTTTCCGTGTGCCGGCCGACAGCATCCTGAGCTACCGAAGAGAGCTTCTCTCCGAAATATCCCGCGCTCTTCCGCGAGGGTTGAATATTTCTCCGGAGGATCTTCCGGCGCGGATCGATGTTTTTCTTGAAGGGCTTGGTACAAACGAGCGCAGGGTTTTTGTGCGCCGATATCATTTTCTTGAGGATCTCCGGTCGATCGGGGAAAGATACGGTATGAGCTACGGCGCGGTGCGGACGACACTGTCGCGCACGGGGAAAAAGCTGAGAAGGTTTCTGACAGAAGAAAAGGGACAAAGCAAATGAGACCTGAGGATTTTTTGAACGCAATGGCTTCGGTGGACGAGAGGTTCACCGAGGAGTCCGGCGCCGTCCGCGCCGGAGAGGAAGTCTCCGCGGCCGCCGCGGCGTCTCGCGAAGCGGCGGAGGAGGAGATTTCCGAAAAGGTTCCCGCCTGCAAAGCGCCGGGGCCTGCAGGATCGAAGCCCGCCCGGCTCCGCTACATCGTCGCCGCGGCAGTCACCCTGCTTTTGCTTGTCGCCGCCGGATTCTCGGTCTTCATCGTGAATTCGGTCATCCGGCGCCGGTCGGGGGAGCAGCACAGTGACAGATGGCAGATAAGGCTCAACGAAGTGCGGCTGGGCGATCAAAAATGTATAGGAAGCTATCTTGGGGATATAACGAAGGAAGACAGCGATAAGCTCCTTGAGATCTGGAACAGATACGGGCATGAGGAGGGCTGCTTCGACAATATGCCCGACGTCAGGTTCAGCGCCGTTCCGGAGGAGGCGGGCGTAAGCGAGGAGTTCTTTGATTACGACAGTTCTCACGGCCTGATGCAGTACAGCAGATGGACCGGCGGTAAAAAAAACGGGACCGGGGGGACATATGCTTTTTTTTCAGAGACCGATCAGGCGGAGATCCTTGAGATTATCGAAAGATACAAAAAGGATCTCGTTCGATGGACACTGCGGGCGGACGGGACCGAATATCCCTTTCCGGATGAGGAGATATCTCTGTTTTCTGATTTCTGGTTCAGAGAGACCGGGAGCGGAAAAGAGTCATACACTCTCCTCGGCGACTGGGGCGAGGAGGCGAAAAGCAGGATAATCGAAGAAAGAGGCGAGATAAAAGGGGAAAAACTGATACGGGAGATAGAGGCGAGGCAGGAAAAGGCTCTTGAGATCGCAGGGACGGTCGAAAACGTCCGGGAGACCTTCACGCTGACTCTTCACAATACGGCATTTTATGATCGATCGGTTTTCATCTACTACGCGGATGCCCGCGTGCTGGAATTCATGACTGAGGAGAGCGGCAGCGGCGTGACCGACAGACGTTTTCTGTGTCTCGGGGAAGAGTCTGCCGCCGCGATCGAGGAGATAGTGTTAGGCTATCTCGTGTCGGAATACCTGACCTATAAGGTCACAATGATGAATGAAACGATAAGGATCGGCGACTTTATTTCCAAACCCACGAATACTCTTTACACCATGTGTTCGGAAAAGACCGGATGGCTTCAGTCGGAGAGCGGCGTATCTGTCGGGACCGCGGGGGATGTGATCAGATCATTCGGCAATATCTGCAGAATTTATATGGGCGGGATTCGGTACAGCGGGTCGAGTGTCGGCGCCACCGTGTTTTTCCTGCAGTATGCCAAATCTGCAGTGCCGTTCCGTGAAATAGATGCTTATTGCGAAAGCAGTGTCGCTGTAGTATACAACGGAGGGGATAATACGGTTCTTATGCAGAATTTTGTCAATCCGTTTGCTGTTGAAATTCCGGACAAGTATTATATATATCACAGTGAATGGATAACACGAGGTGAAAACATTTTTCTTCTGCAGACGGTTACGTATCAGGAGCCTGTTCTTAATCCGCCGCTGGAATACGATTCACAGGGAGAGCCGATTTATGCCTCTGTTGTAAAATTGATTAAGCATTATTATGTTTTTTTGGTGACCTGCAGATATGCGGACGGGGTTCCGGATAACAGCTGTCACCCAGAGTTCCCCGGCAATCTTGAATTCATTCTTGTTGAAGACGGGGAAGGATACACGCCTTCGTTTTCATTTTCACTGCCTGATTAATCAGTCTTCTGTCAACGCGCAGGGACCTGATAATATAGCAGGGGCTGTTCAAAAACCTTGGGTTTTTAACAGCCCCGCACCTGTCACGGCCGGGAAACCGTGACAGGTGCCGATCTTTTTCGTTTTTTGCCTGATAAACATCATTTAATCGGGCATTTCGGGGCAAAAACGGCACGGTCTCGTGCCGAGAAAAACGTCGCAGGGTTGTTTAAAAACTCGTCACGCGAGTTTTTAAACAATCCCCTTTTTTATCTTTTTCTTGACTGGCAGAAGAAAAGATAGTATAATAATCTAAATAACTATAGCGTGAAAGGCCGGATTTGAACAGATGTATCGCAGGATACTAAAATCCGTCAGGGAATTCAGGACCCCGACGGTGATCACCTTTCTCTGCATGGTCTTTGAAGCCGGGATCGAGTGCGTCATCCCCTTCATAACGGCCAGGCTGATAAACGGGATCCGCACCGGAGAAGAGCTCTCCGACGTGATTAGGACGGGGCTTATCCTCGCCGGGATGGCGATGGTGTCCCTCTTCTGCGGCTGGATGGGCGGAATCGCCTGCGCCAGGGCGTCGGCGGGTTTTTCCCGCAACCTGAGAAACGATCTCTTCGCAAAGATCCAGAGCTTCTCTTTTGAGAGCGTCGACAAATTCTCGTCGGCCTCCCTCGTCACCAGACTCACCACCGACGTCGGCTACGCCGGCATGGCCTACATGATGGTCATCAGGACGGCGATACGCAGCCCGCTGATGTTCATCTTCGCCGTCATAATGGCCTACATCATGGGCGGCGCGCTTTCGATGACCTTCGTTATCGTCATTCCGCTGCTCGTCTTCGGACTGCTCATCATCGCCAGATTCGCGATGCCCGCCTTCAGGCGCGTTTTCCGCAAATACGACAAGCTGAACGAGTCGATCGAGGAAAACGTCCGCGGGATGCGGATTGTCAAGGGCTTCTCCCGCGAGGAGTATGAGAAGGAGAAGTTCGGGAAGGCGTCCGACAATATTCGAAAGGACTTCACGAAGGCCGAGAAGATCGTCGCCATGAACAATCCCCTCATGCAGATCTGCATGAATTTCAACATGGTATTCGTGCTCCTCGTCGGATCGAAGATGATCGTCTCGAGCGGCGCCGCGAGCCTCGACGTCGGCCATATGTCGTCGATGCTTACCTACGGCATGCAGATACTCATGTCGCTGATGATGCTCTCGATCATCTACGTCATCCTCACGATGTCGGCCGAATCCTTCAGAAGGATCGACGAGGTCCTCCGCGAGGAATCCTCGATAGTCAACCCCGAAAACCCCGTCTTCGAGATGGCGGACGGATCGGTGGACTTTGAGAACGTCAGCTTCAAGTACTCAAGCGAGGCGCACAACTTCGCGCTGGAGGGAGTGAACCTGCACATCCCGTCGGGCGCGACGGTCGGGATCCTCGGCGGGACCGGATCGTCGAAATCTACCCTCGTGCAGCTGATCTCAAGGCTCTACGACACCACCGAGGGCAGCGTGAAGGTCGGAGGCGTCGACGTCAGGGAATACGACCTCGACACCCTCAGGCAGAACGTCTCGATGGTCCTCCAGAAGAACATGCTCTTCTCGGGGACGATCCGGGAGAACCTGCTCTGGGGCGACGCCGGCGCGACCGACGAAGAGATCGCCGAGGCCTGCTCGCTCGCCCAGGCGTCAGAGTTCATATCGGGATTCGCCGACGGCTACGACACCTTCATCGAACAGGGAGGCGCCAACGTTTCGGGCGGACAGAAACAGCGCCTCTGCATCGCCAGGGCGCTTCTGCGGCGCCCGAAGGTGCTCATTCTCGACGACTCGACCTCGGCGGTCGACACCCACACCGATTCGCTGATCAGAGAGGGCTTCCGCAAATATATACCCGAAACGACAAAGATCATAATCGCGCAGAGGGTCGCGTCGGTAATGGACGCCGACATGATAATCATCATGGACGGCGGAAGGATCGCCGACGTCGGTACACACGCCGAGCTTCTTGAGCGCTCGCCGATCTACAGCGAGGTCTATACACAGCAGCTCTTCGGAAAGGAGGCCGAGTAAGATGGCTAAAGATCTTTCCGAAAGACAGATGACGAAAGACGAAAAGACCGCTCCCGGGACCGGCGAGCCGCTCTCGGGAGAAGCCGGAGGACCGCCCTCCGGAAAGGGGAAGGGAAGACTTGATTTTTCCGTCCTCGGAAGAGTCTTCAGGATGCTCCTCCGCGTATACCCGAAGCTGGTCCCCCTGACCGCCTTCTGCATCCTCTTCTGCGCCTGCTGCTCGGTCCTGCCGGCCGTCTTCCAGCAGAAGGCGATCGCGAGGATCGACGCCGAACTCAAAGCCGAGGCGGCGGAATCGGCGATCGCCGAGCCCGAGGCGGCTGCCGCGGCCGAAGCCGAGGGCACCGAATTCATCTCGGACAGGATCGATCTCGGCGCCCACTGGAGCGCCGCCTCGAAGGACATCGTCCGCCTGGTGCTCGTGCTGATCGGCTTTTATCTGCTTTCGATAATCTCCTCGACCGCCTACCGCCTGCTGCTGGCCGAGATCACCCAGGGCTTTCTGTCGGATACACGCAAAAAGATGTTCGACCGGATGCAGAACCTGCCGATAAGCTACTTCGACACTCACCGACACGGCGACATAATGAGCGTCTACACCAACGATATCGACACGCTGCGCGAGCTGGTGTCACAGGCTTTCCCGCAGATGCTGACCTCGGGGGTGATCGTCACCGGAGTCTTCTTCGTTATGCTCTGGTACAGCGTCTGGCTGGCAGCGGTGGTCGTTATCGGAGTGGCTCTGATGCTGACAGTTTCAAAGAAATTCGGCGGAGGTTCCGCAAAATACTTCGTCAGGCAGCAAAAATCCCTTGGAAAGGCGGAGGGCTTCATCCAGGAGATGATGAACGGCCAGAAGGTCGTCAAAGTCTTCACGCATGAGAAAAAATGCACCGATGACTTCAAAAAGCTGAACGAAGAGCTCTACAACGACAGCCGCCGTGCGCACGCCTACGCCAACATCCTGGCGCCGGTCATAATGAACATCGGCAACATCCTCTATGTCGTAATCGCGACGGTCGGCGGTGCGCTGCTCCTAATAAAGACCCCGAACCCCTCGCTGCAGGGACTTCTCCGCGGGACCGGCATCGGCGTTGTAACGATAGACATCGTCGTGCCCTTCCTCAATATGACGAAGCAGTTCACCGGCAACGTCAATCAGCTTGCACAGCAGGTCAACGCGATAGCGATGGCGTCAGCCGGAGCCCGCAGGATCTTCGATCTGCTTGACGCCGAGCCAGAGAGCGACGAAGGCTACGTCACCCTCGTCAACGCGAAGATCGGAGATGACGGAAGCGTCACCGAGTGCGAAGAGCGCACCGGACACTGGGCCTGGAAGCATCCGCACAGGGCGGAGGGCACCGTGACCTATACGCCCCTGAAGGGGGACGTCAGGCTGACCGGCGTCGATTTCGCCTACGTACCCGGCAAGCAGGTGCTCTATGACGTGTCGGTCTTTGCCGAGCCCGGACAGAAGGTCGCCTTCGTTGGCGCGACCGGCGCCGGCAAGACGACTATAACGAACCTCATCAACCGCTTTTACGACATCGCAGACGGCAAGATCAGATATGACGGCATAAACATCAACAAGATAAGGAAGTCGGATCTCCGCCGCTCGCTCGGCATAGTCCTTCAGGACACCAACCTCTTTACCGGGACCGTCATGGACAACATCAGGTACGGCAGGCTGGACGCGACCGACGAAGAGTGCGTGACGGCGGCAAAGCTTGCCGGCGCCGACGACTTCATCTCGAGGCTTCCCGATGGCTACTCGACCGAGCTCACAAACAACGGTGCCAACCTCTCGCAGGGCCAGCGCCAGCTGATCGCCATCGCCAGGTGCGCTGTCGCCGATCCTCCGGTCATGATCCTCGACGAGGCGACCTCGTCGATCGACACACGCACCGAGTCGATCGTCCAGAGCGGCATGGACAAGCTGATGGAGGGCAGGACGACCTTCGTCATCGCCCACAGGCTGTCGACGGTAAGAAACGCCGACGTCATCATGGTGCTCGATCACGGAAGGATAATCGAGCGCGGAAGCCACGAAAAGCTGATCGCCGAACAGGGAGTCTATTACAAGCTCTATACCGGAGCCTTCGAGCTGGAATGAGCCCTCTGCGTGGAGAAACGCTGTTGCTCAACAGGAAAGGAAACTGGAAAATGATACGGAGAAAAAAGATCCTGAGGCTTGCCTCGGCGCTTGTCGCGCTCCTGCTTGTCCTGCCGCTCATCGCGTCCTGCGCCGACTTCGGCGGAGGGAAGGAGACCGATACAGATACCGAAGCGCCGGCGGAGGTCAGATATCTGATAAAAGACGGTGAGGCCCTCTTTTCGATCATCAGAAGCTCATACTGCTCTGACGCCGTCGCCTCCGCGACCACCGCGGTGTTCAAGACCATCAGGGACAAGACAGGTGTCAGGCCGGATTATTCCGAGGACCTGATCTCAAAGGACAGGACCGACAACGAGGATTTTGAGATCCTCGTCGGCTCCACCAACCGCAAGGAAAGCGTCGCCAAGCTCGCCGAGCTCACCACGAAGGACTGGTATGTCGGACCATACGGCAGCAAGATCCTCGTCATCGGCGGAGACGATGCGTCGACGCTCAAAGCGATCGCGAGATTTTCCGAGATCGTCGGAGCGAACATCGCCGCGATGGGGGAGGACGGAGACCTCGTTCTCGGGGACCTGGGGACAGAATACCTCTACAGACACGAGTATCCCTCGGCCGAGATCTCGGTCGGCGGAAAGAAGATAAGCGGATACACCATATATTACGGCAGCGACAAATACGCGAAAGAGATCGCCGAGAACATAGCCGCGAAGATCACCGATACCTGCGGAGCGGTGCTCAAGGTATCGAGATGCCCGACCTCGAAGGACAAGATCGGAGAGGACTGCATAATCGTCGGAAAGACGGTCGCGGACAGATCGGTCGAGCTCACCGCCTCATTTGGGTACGCCGAAAAGATCCCCTATGCCCTCTCCTGCGAGGGGGGCAGGCTTTATCTCTGCGGATACGAATGGGGCCTTTACGCCGCAGCTGAAAAGCTCTTCGACGATTTCCTTGACGCGGGGAAGGACATCCCCGACGGTTATTACGATTCGGCCGATCTGGCCGGCTCTCCTTCGGTCCCACTGACAACCGGATGCGACATCAGGGTGATGACGAACAACGTCTGGAAGTGCGACAACAACCAGCCTGCCTGGAAGGAACTGGGATACGACTGCTCCGCCAAGACGAGAGCCGAGGGATTCATTATCGTATACGTCGCTTTCAAACCCGACATCATCAACCTGCAGGAGATGTCCCAGACGATGCTCTCATACATCAAGTCTGGGCTGAAGGCCGCGGGACTCAACTACAGGGCGGTATGCTACGCTCCCGGAGAACCCGACGACACGCCGCTGCTCTACAACGCCGACGTCCTCGAGCTTAAGACGAGCGGACATCACGTCTATACCTACGGAAACAACGGAAACACAAAGAGCTATACCTGGGGCCTCTTCGTACACAAGGAGACCGGCACGCAGTTTCTGAATCTCTCGACCCACCTCTGGTGGAAGAGCGAGAGCGTCGAGCCGGGAAGCAACGAGTCGAGGCTGAGGCAGGCGAAGGAGATCACGGCTCTCGCCGACAAGCTTGTCGAAAAGTATTCCTGCCCCATGATCATCTCGGGCGATCTCAACTGCAACATAAACTCGACCGCGATAGCCGAGCTGAAGAACGGCGGATTCGAGGACTGCTACGATCTCGCATCGAGCAAGGACAATACCAGAGGACATCACGCCTGCAGCGCGTCGGGCTTTTCAACCGAGCTCTACGAAGGCGCATACTCCTCCGCGATCGACCACATGTTCATAAGGAACAAGGGAGTATGGTCGGTCTCGGTCTTCCGCCAGCCGGTCTGCTCCTTCTACTGGCAGCTGACCGACCATATCCCGGTATATTCCGACATTGCTTTCAATCTGCCGTGACGACGTGATACCGTCAGGCGAATGATTCGGAATCATGATATGAGGAAGGAAAAACGAATGAATAAACCGACAGAAGAAAAAGGCCGCCGGTCGGGTGCCCTGAGCAGAGTTTTAGCGCTTATCCTGGCTGCTGCCTGCATGCTCGGGACCGCGTCCTGCGGCGGAGCCGGCAAACCCGACACGACGTCCGAAGCCCCCGGAACCTCCGCCGATCCCGGGACTCAGGCTCCCGACGCGACCTCCGCCCTTCCGGCGGACAGCACCGCGGAGGATACGACAGAGGCTCCTCCGACACCCGAGGTTCCGAAGTCGCTGAAGATCCTGGCGATCGGGAACTCCTTCTCGGTCGACTCGATGGAGTATCTCTGGCGTCTGCTGCGCGACTGCGGAGTCGAGAAGATCATCCTCGGCAACCTCTACTACGGAGGCTGCGCGATGTCGCAGCACCTTTCCTTCGGGCAGTCGGACAGCGCGTCCTATACCTATTACAAGAACACTTCGGGAAGTTGGTCGTCAAGAAGCTCGGCGAAGATGAGCGAGGCGCTCGCCGACGAGGAATGGGACATCATCACCCTTCAGGAGTCGTCAAAGACATCGGGAGTCGCGTCGGCATACAAGGCCTCCTTCAAGAAGCTCGTCGATCTGGTCAGGTCGAAGAATTCGACGGCGACCCTCGTCTGGAACATGACATGGGCCTATCAGTCGGACAGCACCCATTCCTCATTCCCCAACTACGGCAGAGATCAGGCAAAGATGTATTCGATGATAGTCGACTGCGTAAAGACCTATGTTGACGCCGAGGACAGGATATCCTACGTCATCCCGGTCGGTACTGCCGTCCAGAACGCGAGGACGTCATATCTCGGCGACAATCTCACGCGAGACGGATACCACCTCAACCTGCAGTTCGGACGCTTTCTCGCGGGTCTTACCTGGGCCTGCGCCATTACCGGAGTATCCCCCGACAGCGTGAGCTACAACCCGGTGCCGTCGGCGATCAACAGCGACATGGTCGCGGTGGCGAAGGAATCGGTCAGGAACGCGCTCGCGAACAAATATGAGGTGACAGAGTCGGCGATAAAGACGGGAGAGGGCTCGCTTAAGCAGACCTCGACAACGACCGATCCGACCGAGGTCCTCCACGCCGAGGACTTCTACGAGGCCGACAAGACCGCTGCGGCCGCGAACGGAATCGATCTGGACAAATACGAGCTGCTCTCCTGGGAATATCTTGAGAACACCTACTGGAACAGCACGAGCAAGGCGACGACGACCACGCCGTCCTCGACGTCATCGACCTATCATCAGAATATTTGTACGAAAAAGAAATTCTCCACTGCCGAAGTTCCGGTCGGAAGCGTCTTCATCTGCGACAGCGGCTGGCAGTACAGGCTTGAGAAGTTCGAGAGCGGGAACGCAAAGTACTCGGGCACAAGACCGGGAATGATAACGGCTCCCGTCTTCATCCTGACCGACGAATGGCTGGGAGGCTGTGGTTTCGTTACCTGGAACGTCGCATCCAACCCGAAATCCGACATCTCGTCGAGATACGCCCAGGCCGCGGTCCGTCTCAGGGTCTACGTCCCGAAGGGGTGAAAGAGGGCTTGCCGCTGCGTCGGGATCGGGAATTTCGCGCTGCGCCGGGATCGGGAATTTCGCGCTGCGCGCGAATATTCGCTCGCCCTACGCCTGACGAGCGAGCTCGTCGATCTCCGGGCGGCGAATGCGAACCCATGCAAAGATACCGTGCGCGGCATCTTTGCTGCGCCGGTTCCGGCGCACGGGCCGACAATACAAAAAGCAGGGATAAACCCTGCTTTTTGTATTGGTGACCCGTACGGGAATCGAACCCATGTTACTGCCGTGAAAGGGCGGTGTCTTAACCTCTTGACCAACGGGCCGTGGTGCTTTTTTTGCACAACGCAAAATATTATATCACAATTGACCCGCAAATGCAAGTTTTTTTTGAAAAAACTTGCATTTGCGGCTGTCTGTGCGGTTATATGCGGTTATCCGAAGACCGGATGTACCCGGAACGGCATCATTTTCTGCTTCTTTTCCGTGCGAGAATGCCGACCTTGATGTTGAGAAAGGCTTTGATGAAGAGAAGGGAAAGGGCAAAAGCTCCGACGGCGGCGATGACCGTCCGGATGATGTCAAGAAGGCTGATGTAGTATTCTCTGCCGAAATGATAGGTCTTTGCGGGTTCGGTGCCTTTTTTGCGGCTGAATGACAGGGCCATGTTCGTCCTGCAGTTGAAGCCCGAATCGCCCGCGCTCTTTATGGCTCTTTTGAACTTGCATCTCATCGGAACTGTGGCGTATCTTTTCATTTTCTCATATCCTTTCATTGTTTTAATCGTCGCGTGACAGAAAGAGGCGGTGCGTATCACTGCTTGAGCGAAATTTTCTTTATCGCTTTTGCCAGGTCGGCAAGCAGCGGAGAGGCGGTATCGGCGACCGGAGTCCCGGACAGGGCGCATATCCTTGCCGCCAGCACCGTCGCTTCCCGGAGGCTCTTGCATTCGTCTCCGCAGATATAGACAAAGTCGAAATATACCGGATCGTCTATGAGCGAAAGAAGGGTGAAATATGAGTTGTTCTCCCGGAAGAGCCCCGAGTCAAGGCAGTAATTCGCGTAATAATCGGCGATCCAGTTTCCGCTTGCCGCCCCGACTCCCGAAAGAAACATCGATGTCGATTCTGTCCTTCTGTTGTTCGCTGGGACGGTAAAGACCGCGCGGTCGGGAGAGGAAAGCGTATAGGACACGGGGCCGTCGCCCTGAGGGATCGGAAGTATCTCCCAGGACACCTTTTCATCCTTCAGGCGGCCCGATATGTCAGAAAGCTTCCCGACGTAAAAGAGCGTTTTGCCTTCGCGGAAGGCGTCGAAGGCCGGATCTGATCCCTCGACGGGGTTGTTTATCAGGGAAATCTCTCTCAGAGACATAAGCAGGGAGGTCAGCCTTTCCGCCCCGCCCGATTCGACGAATGTGACCGACGGATATCCGGATACCCGATCGGTAAAGGATATCCCCAGCCTTGCGGCGGCGATATCCGCGATCCCGGCGTATCCCGCATTGCCGAAGGAGACCGCGAGTCCGTCCGTCCCGTCGGGGAGCGAGGCTTCGGCGACCGCGCCGAGAAGCCCGTCAAAATCAAAGTTCCCGTTGATTGCTGCAAGCGCCAGTCTGTCGGAGAGTTCGCGCCCTGCCAGCGAGGTGTTGAGATAGAGCGCCGGCCTCGACGCGTAGCCCTCTGTCGCGCGGGATATGTCAAAATAACATGAAGTGCCGTATACTCCGCAGGATTCGAATCCGGAGGAGGGGATCTCATAGAAGGGAAGCTTTCTCAGATTCATGAGAAGCCCGGATACCGCGAAGCTGCCCGACAGCGCCGCCGGCGCCTCGATCACGTCTGAGTAGTAGCTGTCGCCGCCCGAACCGATCGACGCGGCAAGCCCCGCTCTCATGGTTTCTGAGGATTCACGGATGACGGTGATCGAAAATCCGTATTTTCCGGTCACCAGCTCGTTGCGCATGGCGTAATACTCTGTGAAAGGATCCTCCTCGTCTCCGAAGAGCGAGTCGTCGGCGTCGGTGCTGACGGCGACGAGGACGTCCGCGGAGGAAAGATCGACCGAATAGAGCGCCTCGAGTCTGGCCTTCGCCTCATCGGTCCGGGGTTCTCTCCGGCCCTCGAAAACGGCGGGGATCACCGGCTTCGGAGCGAGGGTGAGCTCGGGGAAGACCGGGTCGGTCGCGGCGGAGGCGGTGCCTCTCGTTTCATAGTTTTCGAGTATTATATACCCGCATCCGCTGAGAAGCAGAGCCGCAGCCGCGAGCAGAGCGGCGAGTCTGTACAGTTTCATTGCCGGTTATTTCTCGATCGTCACGATGAACCCGCTGTAGTTGTTCCCCGAGACGGTATAGACCACGGGGGAGGAGGGGACGGGGATCGAAGTCGTCGCGCCCGAGGAAGCTCTGACAAAGTAGACCTCATAGGACTTTCCGTTGTCGCCGGTGAAGGTCAGGTGGTTCCCGCTGTAGTCGCAGGAGGCCTCCAGGAAGGCAAGATATTCCTCAAGACAGAGGTTGTTCGTCTTCATATACCAGGCGTGCGGATAACCGACATACCTGTAGTGGAATCTGTCTATCGACAGCTTGGTTATCGAGTCCTTTGAAGGAGGATATCTGTCTATAAATCCGTACTTGTGCGCGTTGGCGGTCAGCCAGGCGTAGGCGATTGCCGTCTTGGGATTCGACGCGTCGTCGAGCTGATATACGTGTCCGTTTTCGTAGATGTTGAGGTTGACCGCGATACCGGTGTTGTGCTCCGAGCGTCCGGGCGCCGCGGCGGTGCTGTATCTCGAGGCGAGATCTGCCTGAGTGGCCTCGCTCCGGTATCCGGCGTTGACGCCGACCTGCAGGCAGTTGATGCCGCTTTCCCTGTAGAAATCGTCCATCATCGCGTTGAGATGCTTCAGCGCGGTCGCGTCAAGGAGAGATACCCCCGTTCCTCCGACCATATACGAATATACCGTTTTGCCGTCGACGGTGAAGGGCGTACGGTTGTCGTAGATGTCGAGGATGTTGGCCTCGGACGACGGGAAGTGATAGATGTAGGAGGCTCCGACGAGGATGAGGTCGCCGGTAAAGACGTCCTCGGCCGATTTGAGTACCGTCGTCTCGCCGATCTGCGGGGCGGAGGTCGTTACCGGCAGAGTCTGTGCCCCGGTGTCGGATGAGGGCTTTGAGGGAGTGTAGGGAATACCGTCCCTCGGCTTTACCGTGCCGAAGGCGGAATCGAGTATCGTGATCTCGTTTATCACCCAGGGGGAATCGGCTCCCGTCGAGATGTATACCATGACGTAGGATGCCCTTGCCCCGTTCCCCAGAGCGCTGTGTTCGCCGGGGTCGTCGGGTGCGCCGTCAAAGCTCCCGAGAGTTGTAAAGGTATTCTTGTCGGAGGAGATTCGTATGTCCGCGGAGCGGATATAGCAGTCGTGATGATCCGAGATGACCGATATCTTTCCGATCTCTATCTCGGATTCAAGCTCTATGAGAAAATATGATCCGGGGAGCTGGTTCTGCTCTGATCTGTAGTAGGTCGAGGTCTTTCCGTCATACGCCATCTGCCTGGTATGCACTTCGACATCGGCGACGGTGTCAAATCCGCCCGACTCGGTCCCCGGATCCTTTCCTCGTCTCTCGATCATGTCCTTTATGATAAGGATAAGAGCGACGAAAAGGATCAGGATCAGGACCGCGAGCACCGCGAGAAGGGCAGTGCGGCGTCTGCGCTTTCTCTGCGAACGTATGCCGTATGACGAGCCCGAACCCGTGAATCTGCCGCTGCCGTAACTCATTTCTGCCGCCCTGCCTTTCATTTGTTCTCGGAGAGCCGCGCATTGCGCGGCTCTCCGGTCATTTGATTTCGGAGATTATTTCGCGTCCTTTATCGACCAGTCCATGCGGCCCATCTTGTCGAGGCCGATGTACTTGACTCTGACGGTGTCGCCGACCTTGACGCCGGCGTCCTCGACCTTGTTGATCCTTCTGTCACAGATCCGGGAGATATGGACCATGCCCTCCTTGCCGGGGGCGTACTCGATGAAGCAGCCGATGTCCTCGTTCTGCTTTACCTTGCTGGGAAGGATCTTGACGACGGTAGCCGTGTAGACCGATCCGACCTCGGGCTCGAAGCAGATGGCGTCGATCGCGGCCTTGGCCTTTTCTGCCGAGTCGGCGTTGACGGCGGCGATGTAGATGGTGCCGTCGTCCTCGATGTCGATCTTGGCGCCAGATTCGGCGGTGATCTTCTGGATGACGCTTCCGCCCTTGCCGATGACCTCGCGGATCTTGTCGGGATCGATGTGGAGTATCGTCATCTTGGGAGCGTAGCGGGAGACCTCGGCCCTGGGAGCCGGGATCGCCTTGAGGATCACGTTGTCGATGATGTAGTCGCGGGCGACGTGGGTGGTCTCAAGCGCTCTCTTTATGATCTCGGGGGTGAGTCCGTCGATCTTGAGGTCCATCTGGATGGCGGTAATGCCCTTGTGGGTCCCGGCGACCTTGAAGTCCATGTCGCCGTAGAAGTCCTCGACGCCCTGGATGTCGATCATGGTGTCCCAGCTGCCGTCCTCGGCAGTGATGAGGCCGCAGGAGATGCCGGCGACCGGAGCCTTGATCGGCACGCCGGCGTCCATGAGGGCGAGGGTCGAGCCGCAGATCGAGGCCTGGGAGGTCGATCCGTTGGAGGAGAGGATCTCGGAGACCAGTCTGATGGCGTAGGGGAACTCCTCCTCGGAGGGCAGCACCGGGATGAGGGCCCTCTCGGCGAGAGCGCCGTGCCCGATCTCACGCCTGCCGGGGCTGCGGAGCTGCTTGGCTTCTCCGGTGGAGTAGCCGGGCATATTGTAGTGGTGCATATATCTCTTGGAATCGTCGTTGTCGATGCCGTCGAGCTCCTGCGCGTCGGCGAGAGTGCCGAGAGTGGCGCAGGTGAGAGCCTGGGTCTGTCCTCTGGTGAAGAGACCGGTGCCGTGGACTCTGGGAAGAAGTCCGACCTCGGCGCCCAGAGGTCTCATCTCGTTCATGGCTCTGCCGTCGACGCGCTTCTTGTCCTCAAGTAGCCAGCGGCGGACGACCTTCTTCTGCATCTTGTACTCGAGCTCGCCCCATTGATCCATACATGTGGGGTATTTCTCGATGAAGTTCTCCTCGACCGCCTGCTTGATCGGAAGCATCCTGGCGTCGCGGACGTTTTTGTCGTCGGTGTCGAGCGCGAACATGAGGTCCTTCTCGCAGAAGGCGAAGATCTCGTCGAACATATCGTGGTCAAGCTCTCCGGAGGGGAACTCGAACTTCGGCTTGCCGATCTCGTCGACGATCGCGTTGACGAAAACGAGCAGATCCTTGATCTCCCTGTGCGCGAGCATGATCGCGTTGTACATGTCGGTGTCGGACACCTCTTTTGCGCCGGCCTCGATCATGACTACCTTTTCGGAGGAGGCCGCGACGGTAAGGGCGAGGTCGGAGACCTTTTCCTGCTCCTCGGTCGGGTTGACGATGAACCTGCCGTCGATCATGCCGATCTCGGCTCCGGCGATCGGTCCGTTCCAGGGGATGTCGGAGATCGAGAGAGCGACCGAGGCGCCGAGCATCGCGACGATCTCGGGGGCGCAGTCGGGGTCGTAGGACATGACGGTCAGGACGAGCGAGACGTCGTTGCGCAGATCCTTCGGGAAGAGGGGTCTGATCGGTCTGTCGATGACGCGGGAGGAGAGGATGGCCTTTTCGGTGGGCTTGCCCTCTCTTCTGAAGTAGCCGCCCGGGATCTTGCCCGATGCGTACATCTTCTCGTCGAAATCGACCGAAAGGGGAAGAAAGTCGACGCCCTCGCGGGGCTCCTTCGAGGCGGTGGCGGTGCAGAGCACCGCGGTGTCGCCGTATCTGACGAGGCAGGCGCCGTTGGCGAGGCCCGCCATCTTTCCGGTCTCGATCGAGAGAGGACGGCCGGCGAATGTGTAGTTGAATACGCGATAGTTGTCAAAAACCATCGGCTTGGATTTTACTTCGTACATGAAGTACCTCCGAATAAAATGAATATATTTCCCGGAGGTTTAGCACTTAACGGCAGGTCCGGATATGAGGACCCCGGGCGCACCGTTAAATGCTGACCCTCCGCGGGATGTAAAAGAAATATAAACCAAAGACAGGGCGGGTCAGGTATCGACCTTTCCCGCCCGTCTTCGAAAGCACCCGACCGACGGGACAGAAATTACTTTCTGATCTCGAGTCTCGCGATGATCGAGCGGTAGCGCCCGATATCGGTGTTCATCAGGTACTTCAGCAGATTTCTTCTGCGTCCGACCATCTTGAGCAGTCCGCGGCGGCTGTGATTGTCGTTCGGGTTCTGCTTCAGATGCTCGTTGAGAGAATTGATCCTCTTCGTAAGGATCGCGATCTGGACCTCGGGCGAACCGGTGTCACCTTCGCAGGTGGCGTATTCGGCAATGATCGCCTGCTTTTCTTCCTTTGTCATGCTTCTTTCACCTCATGAAGGATTATTTTAGTCGTTACCGAAGCATCCGGCGGGTGAAACGTCCTGAAAAAGACCTTGTACCCGGAAACCGCGGAAACGCCATACACAATTATTATATCACAGAACGGCACAAATGTAAAGATAAATTATTAAATAATTATATTTTGCCTGCTGTTTCTCGGCAGTGATCCGCTCAGCCGGCGTAGGGGTTCTCAAGCGAGGCGACGATCGCGGCAAGCTCCCTGTCGAAGACCTTTGAGTAGCCGGAATAGAGTTTCAGCCAGTCGTTCCGGTTGTCCTGGATTTTCTGCCTGAAGAGCAGGAAGGGGTTGTTTGAGAAGCTGTTCCCGAACATATAGCCGAAGTCGAAGATGACTCCCTCGCGGATGATGTCGTATACCTGCGCGGCCTTGTCGTCGCTCGAATAGCGGTATTTGAGCATCGTTTCGAAGTAGACCGGGGAGATCGAGCTGTAGGCCTCCGAACCGAAGAGCTCGATGATGTCGGTGCCCATGTCGTATGTGAGCGATCCGACCGGGATGCACCATGCCTCGTGGGTGTTCGAGATGTAGGTGCGGTAGCGGGTCTGGTCGGAGTTGAACTTCGGGACCGGAAGGACGCCGAAGTCAAAGGTGAGCTTCTGGTCGACGATGGCGATGGGCGTTACGTAGAAGTATGCCTGATTTGCCTTGAACATCGAGTACATCGAGGAGTCGACCGCTAAGACGTTCTCGTTCTCGTACAGCAGGCGGTTGATCGCCTCGAGGACGGTCTGGTTCTTCTCGTCCGCGAGCGACATTGCCATCGTGCCGTCCCCCTGCTTCGTGACGATCTGCAGTCCGAAGCCGTAGAAGAGAGCGTCGTATCTCGCCTTGTCGACTACGGCGAGACCGAAGATGTCGCCGTAATCGGGTTTGTTCGAGCCGTTCATCTCTTTGTAGGTGCCCTCGAGATAGCCGTAAAGCGCCTCGAGAGTCCAGCTGCCGTCAAGGACCTTGGAATAGAGCTCGCTGTCGGAATAACCGTGCTCGGAGGTGAGCGTCTTGTCAAACATGATCGAAGCCATGTTCCTGACCGAGCCGTAGTCGGCGTTGTTGATCGCGTAAAAGAGATTGCTTCCTACCGATACCGTGTCCACGAAGTCTGACGCGTACCATGGATTTGAGAAATCAAGGCGGGGAGCGTCGTAAAGATTCATGAGAAGGCCCTTGGTGGCCATAACCGGAGGATTGAGGTTGTAGGAGATGATCACGTCATAGAGGCCGCCTCCGTCCTTTACGGAATTCTCGACCTTGGTGATGAAGGCCTCGCGGTTGTTCCAGTTTCCGTTCTCCATTATGAATTCCAGCTTGACGTTCAGCATGTCCTGGATGTTGATCAGCCGGTAATAGAGGGCGTCCTTGAGCATATCGCCGGTCTCGCCTACGTCGGGATCGACATAGAACTGCTTTGCCTGCTCGGATACCGCGAGGACGGTCGCGGTGGTCCCGCCGTAATTGATGCCCGCGAAGGGATCGGCGGTGGTGGCCTCGGCGGTGTCGCCGGGCGTCTGTACCGCGGCGACGGTGGTGTCGTCGGTCTGTCCCGCCGGCTTGTTTCCGCAGGATACTGCGGTCAGGGCCAGGGCGAAGACGAATACGAGGCAGATTATAGATCTGAAGGTTTTCACTTTCAGGCTCCTTCCTGTAAATTTATGCTTGATATCATTATACATTTTCTTTTTAGCAAAGTCAATAGAATTTACAATATCTTATATCTGCACAGTATGCTTCCCCTGCCCGCGCGGTTTACGAATTCAAAGACAAAAATCCGACTTTTTTCGTATTCCTGTTTTCTGCGGTTTTTCCCGGCAGACAGGGCATTCCGGCTTCCGCGGTTCCGGAAGACGGGGAGGAGGCATTATAAACTCGATAAGCGTTTTTTGGATGGAAAGGCGTTTGATCGCCGAGGGATCATCGGAGCAGATGCCTGTCTGGCAGAAATGATCCTGTGCCTGAGCTGCGACAAGCACAATTCTGCCGGGAGGCGTTGAAAAAGCCGGAAGTTGATTTTTCACCGGTTTCAGACATTTGTTTGAAAAACAGACACCCGTTTTATTTGTAGGATTTTCACAAATCGAAGCCGGAAAACTAAGCGATTATAACATTTTTTTGCCCTCGGGGAAAAGACCGATTGACAATTGAATTGCAAGGTGATATAATTTTAATTGCTGAAATGTCATCATATCCCGCTTTGTTGAATAAATTATTTAATATATGCGAAAGGAACAACCCATGAAAAAAACTCTGGCAATTCTTTCCGCGGTGCTTGCTCTGGTCATGTCGCTGACGCTGTTCGCGTCCTGCGGCGATCCCGAGACTCCGCCGGATGACACGACCGCTCCGGTCGTCGTGACCGACACCGACGCCGTATCGGGAGCCAACACCGACGACAACGGATATCTTCTTGACGATCTTCCCGAACTGAACTTCGGCGAAGAGGAGATCAAGATCCTCAACTGGAACTCCGAGAGAGTCGAGTTCGAGATCAAGGAGGAACAGCTCAGCGGGAGCATCGTTCCCGAAGCGATCTACAACCGAAACCTCAACACCGAGGCGAGAATGAACGTAAAGCTCGTCTGGCACGAAGAAAAGGGTGAAAACGCCAACATCGGCCCCTTCTGCCAGCACGTGGAGCAGCAGTACGCCGCCGGAAACATCTACGACATGATCGCCGCCTATACCCGCACCGCCGGAACGCTGCTCACCATGGGCTATTACCAGGATCTGAACCAGATCGACGAAAGCTATCTTAACCTTTCTCAGCCCTGGTGGCCGCAAAGACTGATCGAGACGATGCAGATCGGCAACGGTCTCTACTTCGTTTCGGGCGACATTTCCACCAACCTGCTTCACTTTATGTACGGCATCTACTACAACAAGCAGATGCTCGCCGACCTCAACCTCGAGGATCCCGTGAAATTTGTCGACGAACGCACCTGGACGATCGACAAGCTGATCGAGATGAGCAAGGGCGTCTATATCGATTCCGACACCGACGGCAGCGCTTCCGAGGGCGACACCTACGGATTCTGCTCGATCTACTTTCATCTCGACGCCTTCTACACCGGCTCCGGTCTCAGGCTTATCGAACAGGATCCTGACAAGCTGCTCGTGGTCTCGGACGATTTCTCCTCCGACAAGTGCATCACGATGTGCGACAAGATCGCTACCTGGATGACATCCGGTGACTGCTACATTTCTTCCTCCCAGACCTCGCGCAAATATCAGGTCCCCTTTGTAAACGGAAAGGCGCTCTTCTGCCAGAACAGAGTCTATATGGCCGACCAGGAGAACGGATGCAAGCTCCACGACGTGACCTGGGACTACGGCATCCTTCCGACGCCTCTTTATAATCTGGACCAGGAGGAATACATCACCGTCGTCGGCAACCCCTTCACTCTCTGGGGGATCGAGAAGGATCATGATTCCGCCCGCGTGACCATGATCACCGCGGTCATGGAATGCCTCTGCAGCAACGGCTACAGATACACGACGCCCGCTCTCTTTGAGACCAACATGAAGTACAGGTACACTCCCGACTCTACCGACGGATCGATGAGAATGTTCGATATCATCCACGACACCATCGACTTTGACCTCGGCCGCATCTTCTCGAAGCAGGACAACTATATGAGCGAGATGCCCACGAAGGTCATTTCGGACGGCGGAAGCTGGGGAGCCGTGGCGTCAAAACAGGCGACTGCGGTGAGAAAGCTCGTCGAAGCCAACATTACGAAGCCTATCAACGAAAAATACAACTGACAGCGGCCGGGCCGGTCATCCGGCTGATAGTTCGCAGTTTCAATAATACCGAAAAAAGCAGGGGGTGTTAAAAAAGCATGACTTTTTTGACACCCCCGACGCTGTGAGGCGGGAGAAGCCGGTCATTGCAGCCGGCCTCCCTTGCTCAAAGGACAAACAGAATCAGGAGAAAGATCAATGAACGAAATCATGAGAGCCGAACATCCGAGACCCGATATGATGAGGAAGGGATGGCTCTGTCTCAACGGAGAGTGGGAATTCGCCGAGGATCCGGGTGACAGCGGCTTTGAGCGCGGCATGCAGAAGGCCGACGCGCCGTCTGAACTCTTCGGTCTCAGGATCAACGTCCCCTTCTGCCGCGAATCCCGGCTGTCGGGGCTCGGGCACAGGGATTTCTGCGACGCCGTCTGGTACCGGAAGGAGATAATGCTCTCCGAGGGCTGGCTCGAGGACGGAAAGCGGCTGATCCTTCACATCGGAGCCTGCGACTGGCAGACGACGGTCTGGGTCAACGGGCAGCTCGTCACCGAGCATATCGGCGGATATACCCCGATACGCGCCGACATCACCCGTTTCTGCGATGAGGGTGAGAATTATATAACCGTGAGAGTCCGGGATTATCTGCGTTCGGGCAATCAGGCGGCCGGCAAGCAGTCGCTCGCCTACGGCTCCCACGGCTGTCACTATACCCGCACGACCGGCATATGGCAGAGCGTCTGGCTCGAGAGCGTTCCGGAGGCACACGTCGTACGCTTCAGAGTATACCCCGACGTTCCGGGATGCACCGTCGCGCTGGTCGCGGACGTGAAGGCTCCAGACGGTGCGCTCCTTTCCGCCTATGCCTCATATGAGGGAAATCCGGTCGGCTCAGCCTCGGGAAGAGTATCAGGAGGAGTCGCGGCTCTGAAGATCCCGCTCTCCGAGCTCCATCTCTGGGAGATCGGCGAAGGGAGGCTCTATGACCTGAGGCTCAGGCTCACCGGCGCCGGCGAGTTCGACGACGAGCTCGTGAGCTATTTCGGGATGAGGAGCGTACAGGTCCGGCAGGGGTTCGTTTACCTCAACGGGCGGAAGATCTTCCAGCGGCTCGTCCTCGATCAGGGCTTCTATCCCGACGGCATATACACCGCGCCGTCGGACGCCGAGCTGAAGGCGGACATAGAGAGATCGGTGGCATGCGGCTTTAACGGAGCCAGACTCCATCAGAAGATCTTCGAGCCCCGCTTCCTCTGGCACGCCGACCGCCTCGGGTATATCGTCTGGGGCGAGGCCGGGAACTGGGGGATGGATATCGCGAGGCGCGAGGCCTGGGCGGCGTTCATTCCCGAGTGGACAGAGTGCATCGCGCGGGATTTCAACCATCCGTCTCTGATCGGCTGGTGTCCTCTCAACGAGACGCAGAGAAACCAGGACGTCAGCTTCGTAAGGGCGCTGGCGGCGGTCACCCGCTCGCTCGATCCCACCAGGGCCTACATCGACACCTCGGGCTGGACGCACGTTGAGGGGCTCTCGGACATTGTCGACAACCACGACTACGATCAGGATCCGGTATCCTTCAGGGCGAGATACGACGCTCAGACGGCCTCAGGGACGCCTGTTGACACGAGACACAGTCCCTTCCCGGTGGTCTCGACCTTCGTGTCGGAATACGGAGGGATCAGATGGGCTCCCGAAGGCGAGGGCTGGGGATACGGCAACGCTCCGCAGGACGGCGATGAGTTCATCGCCCGCTTCCGCGGTCTGACCGACGCGCTTCTCGACAACCCGAAGATCGGCGGGCTCTGCTATACCCAGCTGACCGACGTCGAGCAGGAGGTCAACGGGCTTTATACATACGGCAGGAAGGCAAAATTCCCGCCTGAGATCTTTAAGGAAATACTGACAAGGACGGCCGCCTGCGAGCTGCCGGAGGAGAGCGGACAGAATGAGTGAGACGATGAAGGCCGCAGTCCTCTTCGGAAATGAGGACATAAGATACGCCGACTGGGAAAAACCGCTCCCGGGTCCCGGAGAGGTCAGAGTCAGAGTCAGGGCCGCGGGCATCTGCGGCTCCGACATCCCCCGCGTTCTCTCGAACGGGGCGCACTTCTATCCCGTCGTCCTCGGGCATGAGTTTTCGGGGACGGTGGACATGCTCGGGGAGGGCGTGACCGGCCTGCGGGAGGGCGATACGGTATCCGGTGCTCCCCTCAAGCCCTGCATGAAGTGCGCCGACTGCGCGAGAGGAAACTACTCGCTCTGCAAGCACTATTCCTTCATCGGTTCGAGAGAGCAGGGAAGCTTCGCCGAATACGTGGTGCTTCCCGCCGTCAACGCCGTGAAGTATTCGCCCGACGTTCCCTTCGAGCAGGCGGCGATGTTCGAACCGGCGACGGTCGCCGCCCACGGTATCGCCTGCAACGGCTACAGGACGGGCGAGTATACCGCGATCTGCGGAGGCGGGACGATCGGCATGTTCACCGCCCAGTGGGCGAAGATCTTCGGGGCGCGCAGGGTAGTCGTTTTCGATCTTGTCAAGGAGAGGCTCGATCTCGCCCTCAGGCTGGGCGCCGACGCGGTATTTGACACCTCTGATCCCGATTATCTGAAAAAAGCATCCGATTACACCGGCGGCGAGGGCTTCGGAGCCGTATACGAGACCGCGGGCTCTCCAGTCACCGTCAGGATGGCCTTCGAACTGGCTGCCAACAAGGCCTCTGTCTGCTGCATCGGAACCCCGCACACCGAGGTCGTATTCACTCCGCGCATGTGGGAGAACATGAACCGCAAGGAGTTCCTGCTGACCGGTTCATGGATGAGTTATTCAGCTCCGTTCCCCGGAAAGGAATGGCAGCTCACGGCCGAGTGCTTCTCGGACGGAAGGCTGAAATTCGACGACAGCTTCATCTTCAGACGCTTCTCCCTCAAAGACTGCTCCGAGGCATTTTCCCTCTTCAAAACGCCGGGAGCGGTAAAGGGAAAGGTCATGTTCACCGACATCTGATCTTTCTTGGCTATTCATTTTTGATGAATATTATTCATTCCCACTGCGCCGGAACGCGGCGATTTTGTCCTGAAATTCTCTGAAGAATCATGCTTTCAGAGGACAAATAATAAAAAAAGGACGGCAACTCTCAGGGGTTCCCGGCCGCTGCAGCCAAAGGGTGTGTTAGAAAAGAATGGCTTTTTTAACACACCCCCGTCTTTTTTCTGCGCCATGCCGCTCGGTTTTTCCTCAATTGAACCGAAAAAAGCGATATTATTACGGCAGAAAGAGCGTGGAGGCCGTGATTTCAGCTCAAAACGCCGGTGAAAAAGCGGTTTTTCGGTCGCTTTGCCCGTCCGTTGACGGACCAAGTGAAAAATGTGTTGACTTAAAAGAAAAAAAGTGGTATAATTATTGAAAATTTTTTCTGAGGTGTTTACTATGGAACGTGTCTACAATTTCTCCGCAGGTCCTTCTATGCTGCCGCTCCCCGTGCTTGAACGCGCGGCGGCCGAAATGGTTTGTTACGGCACTTCCGGAATGTCTGTGGCAGAAATGTCCCACCGTTCGCCGGATTTCGAGCCGATCATCCTGAAAGCCGAGGCCGATCTCCGTAAGCTCATGAACATCCCCGACGACTACGCAGTGCTCTTCCTTCAGGGAGGCGCGTCGACGCAGTTTGCCGCCGTTCCCCTCAACCTGCTCCCCGAGGGAGGCAAGGCCGACTATGTCGTGTCCGGTCAGTTCTCGGGCAAGGCTTTCACCGAGGCTCAGAAATTCGGGGACGCCGCCTGCATCGCGACCAGCAAGCCCGACGGCTTCCGCTATGTCCCGCACGTGACACGCGGCGATCTGAGAGAGGGAACTTCGTATCTGCACATCTGCTTCAACAACACGATATACGGAACCAAATACAACTACATTCCCGATACCGGAGATATCCCGCTCGTCGCCGACATGTCCTCCTGCATCATCTCCGAGCCGGTCGACGTGACAAAGTTCGGCGTCATCTACGCCGGAGCCCAGAAGAACATGGCTCCCGCCGGAATGACACTCGTCATCGTCCGCAAGGATCTCCTCGGCAGATCGAGACCGGTATGCCCGACCATGCTCGACTGGAAGACGATGGCGGACAACGGCTCGATGTACAACACTCCGCCATGCTATACCATATATATGGCGGGCCTCGTCTATGAGTGGATACTCTCTATCGGCGGACTCGAAGAGATGAAGAGACGCAACGAAAAGAAGGCCGCTCTCCTCTACGACTACCTCGACAGCCAGAACTACTACATCGCCCCGGTCATGAAGGAGCATCGCTCGATGATGAACGTCACCTTCGTCACCGGAGACGCCGATCTCGACAAGAAGTTTGCCGCCGAGTCGACCGCCGCCGGACTGAAGAACCTCAAGGGACACCGCTCGGTGGGCGGCATGAGAGCCTCGATCTACAATGCTATGCCCTATGAGGGCGTCGAGAAGCTCGTCGCCTTCATGGAGGACTTCGCCCGCAAGAACCCCAAAGCCTGAAGAGAAGAGGATAATACAGTGAAGAACATAAAACTCATGAACAAGATCGCCGCCTGCGGCACCGACAGGTTCGACCGCGCGGTATATAACGTCGGCGAGGACGTTGCCGGTGCCGACGCGATAATGGTCAGATCCGCCGCTCTCCACGACATGGAGTTCAACCCCGAGCTGCTCGCAATCGCGCGCTGCGGCGCCGGAGTCAACAACATCCCGATCGACCGCTGCTCAGAGGCCGGTATCGTCGTCTTCAACACGCCTGGCGCCAACGCCAACGCCGTAAAGGAGCTCGTCCTCTGCGCGCTCACTCTCGCATCGAGAGGGATCATCGCCGGGATCGACTGGGTAAAGACGATCGGTGAGGGCCAGGACGTCGCGAAAACGGTGGAAAAGGGCAAGGGAGCCTTTGCCGGAGTCGAGCTTGCCGGAAAGACGCTCGGCATCGTCGGTCTCGGAGCTATCGGCGGGCTTGTCGCCAACGTTGCTACCCATCTCGGCATGGACGTCATAGGATACGACCCCTATATCACCGTCGACGCCGCCTGGAGGCTTTCCAGGAGCGTCAGACACGCCAGATCGCTCGACGAGATCTATGAGCAGGCCGACTACATAACCCTGCACATCCCGTCCCTGCCGACGACGAGGGGGATGATAAACATCGAGAGTCTCGCCAAAATGAAGAATGGCGTCCGCCTCATCAACCTCGCGAGAGCCGACCTCGTAAACGTCCCCGACATCGCCGCGGCGCTTGAGAGCGGCAAGGTCGCCTCCTACGTCACCGACTTCCCGACCGAAGAGACGGTAAAGGTCCCCGGCATCATCAACATTCCTCACCTCGGCGCGTCCACCGGTGAGGCGGAGGACAACTGCGCCGTCATGGCCGCCGATGAGCTGAAAGACTATATCGAAAACGGAAACATCCGCAACTCGGTCAACTTCCCGAACATCGACATGCCCGCGACCGGAAACCGGAAGGTCGTCGTGCTGCACAAAAATCTTCCCTCGCTCATCGCGGGGATCACGTCGGTGCTGTCAGGCAGAGGGATCAACATCGAGAATATGACCAACAAGTCGCGCGGGGACAACGCCTGCACGCTGCTTGAGATCGCCGACGGCAAATTCGCCGGCCTCGAGGATGAGATCTCCGCGTCGATCTCGGCTATCCAGGGAGTGCTCAGAGTCAGGTTCATCTGAACCACCCGCGAGCGCCGGAGAAGGCTTCCCGCCGGTCGGAAAAAAGACAAAAGAAATAACAGATTCGGGTGAAAATTTTGTTGAATTTTCGCCCGAATTATGTTATTATATAATATATGTTTTTATTTGGAGAAACCGAATTGAAGAATCCGATAAGTATTTCCGGCGGAAAGATCAACAAGGTCTCGGATCTCTCCACCGCTCTTGCGGAAGTGGCGGAGGCAGGTTTCGAGTATATCGATTTCTGGCTCAGCTATTTCTGCGACGGCGAAGACGCGCCGATGAGAAAACCCGACTGGGAGAAGTTCATCCGCGGGGTGGGCGGCGAGATCGCGGCCGCCGGCCTTAAGGTCGGCCAGTGCCACGCCTACTGGAGGCACAAAAGGGAGATCGGGGAGGATTTTTCCTTCAGCATGCCCTCGGCGCTGACGCTCAGAAACTTTGACGCCTGCGCGATGCTCGGCTGCGAAAGGCTTGTCTTCCACCCGCTCGAAAGATGGATGCCGATGCCCGACGAATCTGTCCGCGACAGGATCATCGCGGTCAACGCAGAGTGGTTCGGATCGATGACGGGACAGGCCGCCGACTGCGGAGTAGAGATCCACATCGAGAACCTCTTCGATCACAAGCACAAGGGACTTCCCACCGATCCGGGATTTGCCTTTTCAAGGGCTGAGGACCTCATCAGGCTGCATGATCTGATCGGCAGCGACAGAGTCTTTTTCTGCCTCGACACCGGTCACGCCAACATCGCCGGTCAGGATATCCCGGCAATGATCAGGGCATACGGGAAGCGGCTGGGTTCGCTGCACCTGAACGACAACTACGGAAAGATCTCCCCGATCTACGAGGACCTGCACCTCTTCCCGGGCTACGGGAGGATCGACTGGAAGGGAGTCTTCGGGGCGCTGGCGGAGGTCGGATATTCCGGCACTCTCAACATGGAGCCGATCGGAGAGCTCGGCAGGATGCCTTCGGAGATCCGCGTCGCGATGATGAGGACGGCCCGCGAGATAGTCGAGTTCATGCAAAGGTCGGTGTGATGATGAGGACGACCAGCAATAAGAAGGCGAAGACCCGAAAGCTCCGGACCTGCTTCGCGATATTTATGGCTGTGATGACCTTGCTACTGCCGTTGGCTGCCGGCTGCACCGACGGATCTCAGCAGGCCGAAGAAACTACCGTTGCGCCGGTCGATACCACGGCAGCGCCGGTAGAGACTACCGCAGCTCCGATCGATACTACGGCAGCTCCGGTCGATACTACCGCAGCTCCGATCGATACTACGGCAGCTCCGATCGATACCACGGCAGCGCCGGTCGATACCACGGCAGCGCCGGTCGATACCACGGCAGCGCCGGTCGATACTACGGCAGCGCCGGTCGATACGACGGCAGCTCCGGTCGATACCACGGCAGCGCCGGTCGATACCACGGCAGCACCGGTCGAGACTACCGCAGCGCCGGTCGATACGACGGCAGCTCCGGTAGAGACTACCGCAGCTCCGGTCGATACCACTGCAGCTCCGGTCGAGACGACGGCAGCGCCTGTTGAAATGACTTCGGCTCCTGAGCAGACATCTTCCTCCGGGACCGAACCGGATCAGCCCTATACGCTCAGCGGCGACACCTCCGCCTTCAGTTACACCAGCGAAAGAGTCTGCTCCGACTACGGCTCCTCTGTCCTGAATTCGTCAGCCTACTCCGCCTTCTTTGCGTCGACCTCCGACTCGGGCATCACCATCCCGGCGCTGGCGCAGAACTTCGTGCCCCAGGGCATAGACTACTGGGACGAGGCGGGAGTCTTTCTGATATCCGGGTATTTCAACCCGGCGTCATCGTCGTCGTCGGTGCTGCTGGCGGTCGAAAAGGATACCGGAAAATATGTCGGCGAATGGAGCCTCAAAAATACCGACGGATCGGCCCATACCGCCCATGACGGCGGAGTCGCCGTGACCGAAAAGGACATATACCTGTCCAATGGCTCTAAGCTCTTCAGGATCTCGCTCGATCAGCTGAAAAAGACGGGCAATCACGGGACGCTGAAGATCGAACAGGCGATATCCGTCCCGGTGAAGGCATCCTACTGCAACTATTCGGGCGGATACCTCTGGGTGGGCGAGTTCTCGCTGCAGGGCAACGCGTCATATACCATCACCGGACACGAATATGCCGGGAACTACGCCTGGACCGCCGGATACCGGCTCGGCGCCGACGGCAGGCCGGAATCGTCGCCCGCGGTCATCATAAGCACGCCCGAGAGGATACAGGGATTCTGCATGTTCGACGACGGCAGGATCTTCATGACCCGTTCCTACGGAAGAACGAATGATTCATACTTCTACATAACGAAGACCGCTCTGCTTTCGTCTGATCCCGACGCGTCGGTGACGGTCGGCGGCAAGAATGTCCCGCTGTATCTGGTTGCTCCGGAGGAAAACTGCACGTCGGTACGCGGAGTGCCGATGGCGGAGGGCTGCACCGCGCTTGGCGGGAAGGCTTACGTCATCTATGAATCGGGCGCCTATTACTACAGAGCAGCTTCTTCGAGCGTTTCGAAGAACCCGACCGACAGGATCTGGATCTTTGAGAAATGAGACAGAATGAGGTAAAAATGAAAAAACACTATCTTATCGATTTTGAAAACGTATCCGACGACGGGCTGAAGGGTTATTTCGAGCTTTCGCCCGAGGACACGGTGGAGATCTTCTACACCGAAAACGCTGCGAGGATAGGCATCGATTTTCTGGAGAACTGCCTGGCCGCCCCCGAGAGGGCAGCCCTGCGCTTCATCAAGGTCCCCGCAGGGAAGCAGTCGCTTGACATGCAGCTTGCCACCTATCTCGGGGCACTGCTTGCAGGCGACGGGGCTCCCGACGCCGAGTACTGCATCGTGAGCAAGGACAAGGGGTTCGCCTCGATCAGACAGTTCTGGCAGAGCAGAAGGCCGGGAGCCGTCATCAGACTTCAGCGGATGATCCGTCCCGACGGACAGCCGCAGAACGCGGGGCAACAGAAGCCCGCTGAGCCGCAGAACGCGGGGCAGACGAAACAGCCCGAAGCACAGAACGAAGCTCAGCAGAAGCCTGTTGGTACGCAGAACGCGGGGCAGCAGAAGCCCGCTGAGCCGCAGAACGCGGGGCAGACGAAACAGCCCGAAGCACAGAACGAAGCTCAGCAGAAGCCCGTCGGTGCGCAGAACGGCCCGCAGCAGAAACCCGCGCAACAGAAAAACGCTCAGAAGCCCGCCGACGCGCAGAACACCGCGAAGCCCGAAGCGAATGCCGCCGACCCGGCGAAGGTGAGGATCGCTGCGGCGCTTCAGAAGGGCGGCATCGACGAATCGGTCGCCGACTCGGTCTGGTCGCTGGCACAGTCTCTCCGCGGAGCCCCGGCCCCGCTTCGCGACATCTATCAGGGGATCGTGAAAAAATACGGCCAGAAGAAGGGCCTCGCCATCTACAACCAGGTCAAAAGCGAGCTCAAGCAGCTCGTCTGACCGGTATTCATAATAACTGTAACCGTTTAGCTTTAACAGCTCCGACTGATTTTTTCTGACACAACGGAGACGCATAATGTCAAAAACCAAAGACGCTCTGATCATTATCGCCGCGGTCCTTCTCGCGCTTGCGGTCCTTCTGCTCGTGGTGATAGTCGTTATGGACCGCATGAAAGGTCCGAATCCGGGAGGAGATACCGGAAGGGCGGACACGACCGCCTTCACAGAACCTCTGCCCGAGACTTCTCTCTCTCAGGAGACCGAACCCGCACCCGAAAGTTCGACTTCGGTCGACGTAACGACCGCGGAGCTGACCACCGAAGAGCTCACGACGGCTGAGATCACGACGGCCGAGATAACGACCGAAGAGCTCACGACCGCCGGGGAGACCACCGCGGAGCCTTCCGTGACGCAGCCTGTTGTCGGCGACTGGGTCCCGGTGAAGATAGAAGGCGCAACCGATCTCGGCGTGTCGTCGAAGGGATATCTCATCCAGCAGAAGGACGGCCTTTATTATGTAGGCGGTATCCTGATCGCCAACAAGAGCTATCCGCTGCCCTCCGACTATATACCGGAAGGATTTCCGGTGCCTATGGTCGATCAGGTGATCAGCAAATTCCTCCCCGACGCGCAGGCGGGATACGACGAGATGAAGGTCGCCTTCAAGGCCGAGAATCCGACCGCGGCGGGCTTCAAGATCCAGTCGGGATACCGTTCATATCTGACCCAGACCAGACTCTATAACAACTACGCCGCCGCCAACGGAAAGGCCGCCGCCGATACCTTCTCGGCAAGACCCGGCCATTCGGAGCACCAGACCGGCCTTGCGGCCGACATCAACGTCGTGGGGACCTGGACGCTGCTCGAGTCGATCAAGAACACGACCGAGGGCAAGTGGCTTGCCGCCAACAGCTGGAGGTTCGGCTTCATCCTCAGATACCCCGAGGGGAAATCCGACAAGACCGGTTATATCTACGAGCCCTGGCATTTCAGATACATAGGGAAGGAAGCCGCTAAGGCGGTCTACGAGAGCGGGCTCTGCCTTGAGGAGTTCCTCGGGATAGATTCTGTTTATCCCGAATCCTGAGCCGACAGAAAAAAACGGCCCGCGGGGGGCCCGCGGCGCGAGTCCTGTAACGAGCCGCTTTGCGATTGCCTGCCGATCTGCCCCGGAAGCTGCGGGGCTGCCCCGAAAGCCTGACTTTCAGGGCAGCCCCGTGCGGATATGTCATTCGGGAAGGCGGCCTCTGAAACGGTCGAACCAGAGCCGGAGCTCTTTGTGCATTACTTCTCCGTGCTTGTGCTTGATCCCCTCCAGCGTCCTGAGCTCCCCGTAGCAGCCGGCGCGTTTCACGCCGGCGATATACTCGGTGCTGGCGGCGTAGTCGACGGTGGTGTCGTGGTTGCCGTGCCAGATCTTTATCGGACAGGGAAGGAAGGTATACCGCAGCCCGCCGACGGTCAGCGTCCGGTTGGTCCAGGGATTGAGTCCGCGCGACCGGTCCTCGTCCCAGACGCGTTTCTGCGGGAATCCGAACTGCTCCGAGATTATGTCCGCGATCGTCTCTCCGCCGTCGAATTTGCGCTGAGCCTCCCAGGATCCGTTGACCCTGACTCCGCAGACGTCGGCGGCGATAAGGTTTATCCTGGGATAGAAGAGCCCGAGAACTCTGACCGTCGACGGATAGAGATTGACGTAGTTGAGCGCACAGACGCCTCCCATCGAGGCTCCGCAGACAAAGAGACCCGGCTCGACGTTGAAGTTCGCCAGGATATATCTGTAGGCGTTGTATACCGCTTCGCAGTATCTTCTGTTGCCGTATGAGCGTCCGTCGGGACGTGTTCCGTGTATGTCAAAGACGGCGTACCCGGCTGCGGTGCATTCTGCCGCGTATCCCGTTCCTCCCGCGTGGTCTTCCGCTTCGCAAACTCTGCCGCCCGATCCGTGCGCCGAGAAAACAAGCGGGACGGGTGCCGCGCCCGAGTCTTTGTAACAGTCGGGGAGGACTATGACAGCCTCCGTCTCGCCTTCCGAATAGGAGTCCTGCACACTGTCCGCCGAGATGGAAACGACGTCGTCCCAGGCCGCGTTGTACCTGACTTTGAACCAAACCTTTTTCATGATCCGGGATCCTGCCTCTGAATTCATTATTTGCGGTCATCTCCCCCCGGGGGCTCATGCCGCTTAATGAATTATACCACAGAGAGCGGCATCTTTCAACCAAAAACTGTACCTGAGCAAAAAACTGACACTGTTTTCTGGTTAAACAGCCTGAAAACCGGGGATTTAATATCATTGCAGATAAAAATGCCAGCCGCGTCCCGCGGCGGAACGGAGATAATAAATGACAAAAAGAACAAGGATCCTTTCTCTTCTGCTTGCCCTTCTGACGACGCTTTCGGTCTTTTCCTCATGTGCCCACAAGCATGAATTCGGCGAATGGACGGGGGACGAGAACGGTCATTCCAGAAGCTGCGAAGGCAGAAAGTGCGAAGAGACCGAAGCCGGCGCCCACGAGTTCGGCGAGCCTGCGGTCATAAACGAGGCGGGGCCCCTCACCGAGGGACTGCGAAGATACACCTGCGCTGTCTGCGGATATTCATATGAAGAAGTGATCCCGCAGCGGCTTTCGCTTTCGATCGAGGAGTTTGAAGAGTTCGACACCCACACCAGCCTGCAGAAGAAGTATCTCTCCTCTCCTGTCAGCGAGGTGCCCGAAAAGGCAGCCGGCGTCCTCGAGCAGAGCACGCAGGCGACTCCCGTCTTCACATGGCATCTTGAAGGCCTTGCCGAAGGCGAAGAGATGCAGACATACATCCTTGCTATAAGTGAAAAAGAGGATATGTCGGACGCCAAGACCTACAGGTCGAGATACTGGCAGTACGACAGGAGCGGCGGATTCAACTTCAAGGTCCGCTCGAGGTATTACTGGCGGGTGAGCGCTCTCATCAAGCTCACCGACGGAACCGAAGTCGAGGTGAAGAGCGATATTTCCTCCTTCACGACCCTTGACGGTCCGAGGACCCTTGACGTTGGCGGTATCGCAAACTTCAGGGATCTCGGAGGAAAGGACTGCGACGGCGGAGTCCTGCGCCAGGGATTGATCTTCAGATGCGGCAGACTCAATCCCAACTACAGCAAGTCATCGTCGGTCAGCGCTTACGGGAAGAACATCCTGGTCGAGCTCGGGATAAAGAGCGAGATCGATCTCCGCGGATCGATCAACGACGACGGATGTTATCAGAACGGCTTCAAGGCCGACGGCAGCGAGACGATGCACAGCTGGGGCGGCGATCAGATAACCTATTACCTCTGCCCGGCGATCTACTATGATTCGATCCTCAAAAACGACGACGGCAAAAAGATGATAAAGGATTCCTTCGCGATCCTTGCCGACCCGGACAACTATCCCCTGATCTTCCACTGCTCGATCGGGACCGACCGCACCGGCATACTCGCCTTCCTGATCGAGGGAGTATGCGGCGTCAGCTATACCGACATGGAGAGAGACTATCTCTTCTCGAATTTCGCCAACATAGGCAGCAACCGCACCGAGACGAAGTTCCTGGCGGTCACCTCTCCGATAAAGGCCCAGAAGGGAAGCAGCTGGATGGAAAAGTGCAAAAACTATCTGCTGTCTGTCGGCGTGACCGAGGCGGAGATCGAATCGGTGAGAAATATTTTAATAGAAAAACCTTGACATATCCGCTCTCGGGTGGTATAATAATAATCCGTCGGTTGAAAATCTATTTGTTTGAAATATATACAGGAGGTTGCAAATGGAAATAGCTCTCGGTATCGTGATTCTGGTTTTTGCGCTTGTGATAATAGTTGCCGTGCTTCTTCAGTCGGGCAAAGACAGCCAGATGTCCGGTGTTATTTCGGGTGCCGCGGATACCTTCCTCGGGAAGGACAGAGGCTCCCGTCTCGATAAGCTGCTCAATAAACTGACTCCGATCATCTCGGGAATCTTCGCGATACTCGTTATCGTGATGTACATCATGGTCCAGTCCTGAGCCGCCTTCGAAAAAGAAAAAGAAAAAGAAAAAGAAAAGAGCCGCGCGCCGGGTTTTCCGACGCGCGGCTCTTTTCGGTCTTACAGAAGCAGGGAATAGTAGTAGGCGGACATCGCGCTCCAGCCGTGGCAGAGCGATCCGGCGTCCGCAAAATCGGACTCGCCCCTGATAGTCTCCCAGAAGGTGGTGGCGCCTCTGTCGAGCATGTATTTTCCGTCCCGGTCGATCTCCTCAAGGATCGCCGGGGCGAATTTTCTTCCTCCGAGCCCGAGGAGCGCGTCATATCTGAAGCAGGCCATGCTGAGCGTCGCGGGGACGGCCTCTGCCCCGCCGTTCCCGTTCTTGAGGATGACCTCCTCCAGCCTTTCACGCGTCCCCTCGGAGAGCCCGTCAGCCGCCCCCGAAAGGACGCAGAGCGCCTGTGTCAGCACCGAGAAGGGAGCGCCTGGCCGGTCGGTGAAGGATCTGAAGAGGCCCGACGAAGGATCGAAGAAGACACGCCTGACCGCTTCCGTTACCCTGTCCGCGATATTTCTGTAGGCTTCGGCTCTTTCGCTCAGTTCGCGGCTCTTCAGGAGGCCAGTGTCCTCTGCTGAGGCAGTCCTCTCGCAAATGTCGGCGAGCGAGCGCAGCGCGACCGCCAGGAAGGCGTTGAAGGGGGCCTCGAAGGGGGGATCCTTCTCGTCTGCCCCGCAGGCTCCTCCGCTCATCGATGGCGACCATTCGTAGAAGTTCCAGATCCCGTGGCTCTCGGGGTATCTCGGGCAGAGGAAGGCGTGAGAGCCCTCCCGCGCCGCTCTCGAGAGTATCGATGCCGCGAGCCCGGTCAGCACGCTCATCTTTTCGGCGGCAAACGCGGTATCGCCGGTGAAGGCAAGGTATTCGTCGAACTGAACGAACCAGGCCAGCGAGTAGAAGGGGATGGGGCGGTCGACTCCTCCCGGGTAGCAGAGCTTCATGATCCCGTCGGGGCGGATGCCTCTCGACATCAGATCGAGCGAGGCCCTCGCCATCTCCCGATTCCCGCCTTCGAAAACGCGGTATCCGGCAAGCATCTGATTGCGCGAATCGAGCGTATAGAGCGACTGCTCTCTCCAGGGACAGTCCTCGTAGTGCTCGTGCATGCAGCATCTGAGTGTCCTTACCGCCGTCGATCTGATCTTCTCCCGGAGACGTCCGGTCTCTGTTGAGATATCGATCCCGGAAGGCAGTTCCGCCACGGGATAAACGACGGGACGGAAGAAAAATTCAACCTCTTCCGGCTCTCCGGTTATGAAAAACTGAAAATACCTGCAGCCGATCCTCCGTAGAGCGGGGAAGAAGAGGTTATCGCCCGGAGCGGCGAGGCAGTCGAAGCCGAATCTGCGAGAGCCGATGACCGTCCGGCAGATACCGTCGGTGATATGCTCCCCCCAGCCGGCGAAGACCGAAGAAGCCTCCGGGTTTCTGAATCTGAGCTCGGGGAATCCAACCGTTTCTGTCCCTGCGTCAAAGAGATAAAAGCTGCCTGTGAGGGGCTGTTTTGCCTCTGTTTCAGGAAGATCCCCGTCGTTCAGGCTCACGCATTCCTGCTCAGAGCCCTGAGACGCGGCCGGTCGATCACCCTCAGTGAAATCTGTGAGCTTCGCGTGCGTCATCAGCAGGCAGGGATCGGCAGCCTCCGCGGCGTCGGCGGCAAAGCGTCCGCTCCTTATGAGCTTTCCGACGATCGGCTCCTCGGTGACGAGCTTTCTGTTGGGGCGGGGAAGCACCGCCGAATAAGAGATGTCCGCGACCTCGGAGGGCGCCGGAGAGGGAAGAGCGGCAAGCCGCGGCGAAACGCAGCCGAAGCCCGGCCCGAGCTGACCTGTGATTATTCTTCTCCGGTGCTGAGCGTATGAGGGGCAGAGCGACGACCGTGTATCCGGACCCGAGCATCCTCCCGGCACCGGTATGCCGTCCTCAAAGAGCGCGAAGGCCGCGGAGGCGGTGTGCTTCATATGCGTGAGGGCGTCGATCCCGCTGTGCCAGAAGGTCAGCTTAAGCTTCGATCCTTCCCTCGGGGACAGCTCGTACTCGTCATATATCAGACGGTCGGGCGTGTCCGAGAACTGACCGAAGCCGGCGAGCTTTCCGTCGAGGAAAATATTGTAATCGGTATCGGCGGCGATCCTGACCGTGTAGCGGTGCCCCTGCCTGAAGGATACTTCGGGGAAGAAATCGGCGTATTCGTCGTCGGCTCCTCCGCCGCGGATCCAGATCGCCCTGCAGGGCATTTCTTTTGTCGGGAGATTCATTCGGCCCTCCTTCGGACGGAAAAGATCCCCTTCGGTAGGGGTCGTCCGGATAAAGATTGAACAGTACAGAAAGAAAAGATGTGCAAAGCAAATGAGCTTTTGCCCTGATCAGCCTGACATCAGGTCAGACGCCGGATGAAAGATCAAAGTGAAAAAGATCGAGCACCGGCGTCCCCGTCTTCAGGGCGTGCCTGACGGTGTATACAGTTCCTCCGTCGGTCTCATCCGGCCTCAGCCAGGCGATGCAGAGATCGGAGCTGTCGACGAGCGCCCTGTCTCTTATCTGCATGCATCCGTTGAAATAATGCGGAGCGAAGACGCGAACGCTGTCTGCGAGGCTTATGATCCGCCGGTAGGCCTCCCTGTCGGTCTCGGGCCAGTATCTGTCCTGCCCTTCGCAGGGAAGCAGGAGCTCGAGCGTTACCGCCCTTGCGCCGGTCTCATTCTTCAGCCGTTCCCTCGCGCGGAGCACCGCCTCGGCGGCGAGAGTATCGAAGCCGAGCGCGCCGCCGGTGAAGAAGCGTCTGGCGGCAAAGCCAGAGCGGCTGCCGGTCAGCATGCCGATCAGGAGATCGAGCTTTTTTTCCGCGTCGGCTTTTTCGCCCTCCGAAAAGCGCCGGTGACCGGTGAAGCATACGCCGACGGTGTTCCCGTGATCGACGCCGTCAAGACTCGTCAAAAGCATTCTTCCTGCTCCTTTTTTCAGAAAAAACGCCGCGGGAGGCATGCATAAGAAGCGATTCCCGCGGCGGATATCAGTTATTCGGGTTTTGCGGTCTGCCGCATAAACCGTAAGACGTCAGCTGAGCTTTGCTCCGTTGATCTTGACGCCGGGGCCCATCGTAGATGCGATGACGCAGGACTTGATGTACTGTCCCTTTGCGGACGCCGGTTTGGCCTTGATGACGGCGGAGATCAGGGTGTCGAAGTTCTCTTTCAGCTTATCCTCGCCGAAGGAGACCTTTCCTATCGGGCAGTGGATGATGTTGGTCTTGTCGAGTCTGTACTCGATCTTACCGGCTTTTGCTTCCTTGACAGCCTGAGCGACGTTCGGGGTGACGGTTCCGTTCTTCGGGGAGGGCATGAGTCCCTTGGGGCCGAGGATCTTGCCGAGACGTCCGATGACGCCCATCATGTCGGGAGAGGCGATAACGACGTCGAAGTCGAGCCAGCCTTCCTTCTGGATCTTTTCAACATAGTCCATTCCGCCGGCGTAGTCGGATCCGGCGTCGAGGGCGGCCTGGATCTTGTCGTCCTTCGCGAAGACGAGGGTCCTCACGGTCTTGCCGGTGCCGTTCGGAAGAACGACGGCGCCTCTGACCTGCTGATCGGCGTGACGGGAGTCGACGCCCAGACGGATGTGGAGCTCCACAGTCTCGTCGAATTTGGCTTTCGCGGTCTTGCATACGAGCGAAACGGCCTCGACAGGCTCATAGAGTTTGCTCTTATCAAACAGCTTTACGCTTTCGACATACTTTTTGCCTTTTGTTGCCATTTTAAGTTACCTCCTTGCCTTTCGCTCAGTCTTCGACGGTGATGCCCATGGAGCGGGCGGTACCGGCGATCATGCTCATAGCGCTCTCGATGCTTGCGGCGTTGAGATCGGGCATCTTAGTCTCGGCGATCTTTCTGACCTGATCGCGGGTGAGCTTGGCGACCTTCGTCTTGTTGGGAACGGAGGAACCTTTTTCGATCCCGCAGGCCTTGAGGATAAGCACCGGGGCGGGAGGAGTCTTGGTGATGAATGAGAAGGTGCGGTCGGCGTAAACTGTGATCACGACCGGGATGATAAGACCGATATCGTTCTTCGTTCTCTCATTGAACTCTTTTGTGAATACCGGAATCGCCACGCCGTACTGACCCAGGGCGGGGCCTACGGGAGGCTGGGGAGTCGCCTTGCCGGCGGGGAGCTGAAGTTTGATGTAGCCCAGTATTTTCTTTGCCATTTTTTAAATAACCTCCATGTGGTTTTTTGCGGAAGAATGCAGTAAAATTTTCTTCCTCCCACTTATTTGACCGGAGATATGTGACTTGTGTCGATATCCGCCGGCAGATCGCGTCTTCCTCTCTTGATGAGGACGTGTGCTTTGGACAGATCGTCCGAGATCGATTCCACTATTCCTATCTGACCCTCGAAAACGTCGCCGGTGATCTGTACGGTATCTCCCACCTTGAAGGAGAGAACTACGGTCGGAGCCGGAGCTTCCTCTTCGAGCATGAGATCTGCGACTTCCTGGTCCGAGATCGGAGTAGGACGTGAACCGGGACCGACAAAGCCGGTCACTCCGGTGATGTTCCTCACCACATGCCATGTCTCGTCGTTCATTTCCATCTTGACCATGACATATCCGGGGAACAGCTTGTTTTCTTTTTCGACTTCCTTGTCGCGTTTGACCTCCAGAACCTTTTCGACCGGAACCCGGACCGCGACGATCTTGTCACCGAGACCGCGGTTCGCGACGACCTTCTGGATGCTGATCATTACCTTGTTTTCATAGCCGGAATACGTATGCACCACATACCAACGCAGTCCCTTGCTGATTTCGTTGAGATCGCTCATCTGACTTTGTTTACAACCTTTCCCTCAGAGGGATCAGTCGCGGATAATAAGGTCCGTCAGGCTTCCGATGCCCTTTGAGAAGAGGATATCGAGCCCGCCGATGATGAGAGCGAAGACAACGGCGATAATGATAACGACGATTGTGTTCTTCTTGACGTCGCGGGCGGGAGACCATACGATCTTCTTGAGCTCGCTCTTGTAGTCGCGGAAGAATTTCTTTACCTTCTCACGGAAGGCGGGTTTGAAGAGATAGAAGCTGAAGAAGACGATGAGAGCGATTCCGATCACCGCGAGAGTGACGATAAGATCCCAGTTGATCTCCTTGGTCTTATCGGTGCTGTCGCCGTCGGTCGTTGTATCGCCGGTCGTCTCGCCTGTCGTTGCGGATCCGTCGCTTTCCGTGCCGTCACCCGACTCGGCTTCCTTGTCGTCCTCCGTGTCGGCGGAAGTATCCTCTCCCGTCTCGCCGGTGGTCAGGACCGAGCCGTCGGTCTCTCCCTCTGCCTCGGTTTCCGAAGCGGAGATCCCGGTGACTGCCAGCGCGAGCATCAGCAATACAGCCAGAAGAAGGGCTGTAAGTTTGGATAATCTGACTGATGTCATCTCGTCACCTTACTTCGATTCCCTGTGCACGGTGTGCTTGCGGCAGAATCTGCAGTATTTTTTCAGCTCGAGTCTGTCGGTCGTGTTCTTTTTGTTTTTCTTTGTGTCGTAGTTCCGCTGCTTGCATTCCGAGCATACGAGCGTAACCTTGACTCTCTGATCATTAGCCATCTGTAGTGGCACCTCCTGATTCCTGCGATATTTGACCGCTGTCGCGGCCATTTTACCTCCCTCCGGCGGCTGAGCGCTGTGGTGTTCGCCCGGCGGCTTTTTCAATGTTCTGAGCACACAAAAAAAGCCCTGCCGACAGAGGTGATGACATTATACTACAATCAGGTCTGTTTGTCAAGGATTTTTTTTACTGAGAAAGAAAAATATTGACTTTGCTCTCTCTTTGCAATATAATATCTCTATTAAACGGGCCGGAAGGTCCGAATAACAGTAATCACCGAGGTCAGTCATGGAAAGAACCCGCGTTGCGGACATAGTTCCGGGCACAAAAGTAAAAATATCCGGATTCGTCGAGAATTTCAGGAACAAGAGAACGATGGCCTTCATCGTCGTTCGCGACATTACCGGAAAGATTCAGGTCACCGTCGTCAAGGAGGAACATCCCGGGATGCTGGCGGATATCGACAGGATCACCCTCGATTCGGTAATTACCGTCGAAGGGACCGCCGTCGCCAACGACTACGTGAAGCTGGGCGGGATCGAGATCATCCCCGAGACTCTTAAGATCGAATCTGTCGCAGACGCACTGCCGATAAAGGAGGATTCCGCGATCGATTCAAGGCTTGACTACCGCTGGATCGATCTCCGCACCGAAAAGAATACGCTGATCTTCAGGCTTCAGACCGAAATGACGGCAGCGCTGCGCGACTGGCTTCTTGAGAGGAATTTTCTCGAGTTCCACTCGCCTAAGATTATCGGCGCCGCGAGCGAGTCGGGCTCTGAGGTCTTCCGTCTCGACTACTTCGACGGCAACGCATATCTGGCGCAGTCGCCTCAGTTCTACAAGCAGATGGCGATGGCAGCCGGATTTGAGCGCGTATTCGAGTGCGCTCCCGTCTTCAGGGCAGAGAAGTCCTATACGAGAAAGCACGCAACCGAGTTCACCGGATTCGATCTTGAATTCAGCTATATCGACAGTTTCCGCGACGTCATGAAACTGGAGGAGGAGATGCTGACATACATGATCGGACGGGTCGCGGAAAAATTCGGCGACGATATCGTCCGTCTGTACGGAGAGGAATACCGGGTAACTGTCCCCGAAAAGCCATTCCCGGTCATGACGGTCGCAGAGATCTACGAGGAAGAGGAGAAGAGGTACGGCTACACCGTCCCCGAATCCGAGAAGGGGGATCTGACCACCGACGCCGAGCATCTTACATACAGACTCGCAAAGGAGCTCTTCGGCAGCGAGTTCATGTTCGTCACCGATTTTGCCTCCGACAAACGTCCCTTCTACCATATGCGCGACGAGAGGGGAGTCCCGCAGGGTTTCGACCTCATCTGGAGAGGGACCGAGATCACATCCGGCTCTCAGAGAGAGCACAGATACGACGTTCTCTGCCGGAACGCCGCCGAAAAGGGACTGGCCGAGGACGTGAAATTCTACACCGAGTTCTTCCGCTACGGCTGCCCGCCTCACGGCGGATTCGGTCTCGGCATCGACAGACTTACGATGCTCTTCCTCGGAATCTCCATCAAGGAGGCCGAGTTTATCTTCCGCGGACCCGACAGGCTCACTCCCTGACCGCTTTCCTCCGGATAATTATGGGGGTGTTTAAAAACTCGTGAGGCGAGTTTTTAAACACCCCTGCGACTTTTTTAACAGCCTCATCTGTTTTATATAGATTATTTGTTCCAGATGATCTTTTTCAGGTAGGCGATGTTTGACGACCGGTTGATGTTGATGATCGCCATTTTGTTGTAGTATCCGAAGCTGAAGCTTCCGTTGCAGGGGATCTTGTCGGATGAGAGCTTCAGACTGCTTCCGAATGAATAGACCGAGGTGGCCAGTGAAAACAGGTCGTTGAGCGGGATATTTGTTCTGACATAGGCAAATCCCGATTCGATGATGTTCAGTATCTCGCTCAGCTTTTTTTCGGACATGAGCTTGCTGTAGAGCGCCATCAGGACATTCCTCTGCCGCTGAGTGCGGTCGAAGTCGGCTCCGATCGTCGAGCGGTCGCTCATATAAGCCTTTGCCTGATTGCCGTTGAGATGGTATTTCCCGTTGCCCAGAGACTGGAGCTCTCCGCCTATGTGCTGTCTTTCGACCTCGGTCAGTTCAAGATCGACGCCTCCGCACTTGTCGATGAGTATGACGACGCATGCGAAATTTACCGTCGCGTATTTTTGAATGTCAAGACCGAAGTAATCGTTTATCGTGTTTATGCAGAGGGCGGCTCCTCCGAAGGCGTAGGCGGAGTTGAGCCTGTTCCAGCCGTGTCCGCTGATCGGAACAAGTATGTCGCGCAGGAGGGATATGAGCTTGACATCCCCGGTCTTTTTGTTGAACGAAAAGACGATCATGCAGTCGGATCTTCCGTCAAAGGCGTATGGGTTTCTCGTGTCAAGCCCTATCAGCAGGATATTCTCCACGTCGGGATCCATTCTGGCCACCCGGTATATCCCTGTCGAAGGCAGAGCGTGCGGGACCTCGGTCGATTCCGGCGGAGTATATACCGGTTCGGGTTTTGCTGTGGTGACAGGAGGTCTGGCGGTAGTCACAGGTGGTTTCGCGGTCGTGCCCTGAGGCGATGAGGAAGTTGCGGCCGAACCGCCGGATGTTTCCTGCTGAGCGGCGGAGGAGTTCGCGGCAGTCGATGAACCTGTCATGTCGGATGTTTCGGGCGCCTGCTGCGTCGTATCGTCCGGAGGGGAGACCGTTTCGGTCAGGTAGGATGACGAGGGATCGACCGGTTCGGTGAACTGGTTGTCCGACGTATCCGGCCGGACCGGCTCGCCGGTGTCGTCTTCGTATGTCCATTCCCCGGCGTCGACGGTTATGATCTCGATGTCGGGACTGTCCGGGACCGTCAGATCGTCCGGGCGTTCGATAAACGGGATCGTCTCAAGACTGCTGCGGTAGGCGCGGTAGAGCGGGAGAAAATAGGCTCCGCCGACTATTCCGGCCGTCAGAAGAAGGGCAAGCAGAGAGATAAGGACGATCAGAATGATCTTCCGGGATCTGTTTTTTTTGTTTTTTTCTTTCTTTTCAACGGTTTCTGCCATGACTGACGGATGTCCTTTCCCTGTCCGGGGGCAAGAGTCTGAATGATTTACAGAATGATTATATCACAAAAACTGCGAATTGTAAAGAGAAGCGTAAAAACCGCCAGATCTCATCAGCTCCTCATGCGTGCCCTGCTCGATGACGTCTCCGCCGTTCATCACGAGGATGAGGTCGGCGTTCTGTATAGTCGAAAGCCTGTGGGCGATGACGAAGCAGGTCCTTCCATTCATCAACTTGAGCATGGCCTCCTGGATCTGCTTTTCGGTCCTGGAGTCGACGTTGGAGGTCGCCTCGTCGAGGATGAGCATCGGCGACGAGGCCAGCATGGCCCTGGCGATCGTTATCAGCTGCTTCTGTCCCTTCGAGATGCTGATCCCGTTGTCGGTCATCACTGTGCCGTAGCCTTCCGGCAGAGATCTGATGAATCCGTCGATATGAGCCGCCCGCGCAGCGGCCTCGATCTCGTCTGCGGTCGCTCCGTCCCGCCCGTAGGCGATGTTCTCCGAGACTGTCCCGCCGAAGAGCCAGGTGTCCTGGAGCACCATCGTGTATGAAGCCCTGAGCGAGTCGCGGGTTATATCCCTGATCTCGCGGCCGTCTATCCTGATCTCTCCGCTGTCGACGTCGTAGAAGCGCATAAGCAGATTGATGACGGTCGTCTTTCCGGCTCCGGTGGGGCCTACGATGGCGATCGTCGATCCCCTGGGGACGTTCAGGCTCAGATCGCGGATCACGGTCCGTCCCGGGACGTATCCGAAGGAGACGTGATCGATCGCGACATCGCCCGCGGGACGCAGAATGTCGACCGCGTTTTCGCGGTCGGGGGTCTCGATCGGCTCGTCGAGGATTCGGAAGATCCTTTCTGCTGCGGCGAGAGCCGACTGAAGGTCGGCGAGGATGTTGGCGAATTCGTTGATCGGGCCGGAGAACTTTCTCGAATACTGAACGAAGGCCGAAAGATCTCCCAGCGCGATGAAGAAGATGCTCGAAGGTCCGACGCGTCCGGTCAGCGAAAGCATGAAGAAGACACCGCCGAACAGGATTATGAGCGAGAGGGCAAGGTTGTTGATGAAATTGACGCCGGGACCGATCACGGCACCGTGCCAGTCCGCCTTGTAATATGCCTCGCTGGCGTCTGCGTTGCGTTCGTCAAAACTCCCTGAGACGGTGGCTGTCCTTCCGTAAGCCCTCACCGTGCGCTGCCCCGACAGCATCTCCTCGGCGTAGCCGTTGAGTTCGCCCAGCTTTGCCGATCTCGTCCGAAATAGCGGCCTGACCTTCGTCGTGCGCTGCTTCGTCATATAGACGGATACCGGAACGGTCACACAGAACACGAGCAGGAGGACGGGGGATATGGATATCATGAAGAAGACGCATCCGACGACCGTCACGACGCTCGACGCGACCTGGAGCAGGTCGTGCGAAAGAGATGTGTTGACGGTGTCGACGTCGTAGGAGATGTGACTGATTATGTCGCCGGTCTGACGGCGGTCGAAGTAGCCGACCGGAAGCTTAACGAGGTGTTCGAAAAGATCCTTCCGCAGCCGGTAGGTGATCTTCTTTCCCAGCTGCGCCAGCACCACCGCCAGCGCGAGCGCCAGGATCGCCGATCCGAGATAGCATATCAGCATAAGAAAGATGTAGTGGCGCAGCCTTTCAAAATCGATCGCGCCTGTCTTCGCTCCGGAGGATGCGTCCTGGTTTCCGTCTCCCGATTCAGGGACTGACGCGTCCGCTCCGGCGGTTCCGGGATCGGCCGTCTGTGACGTGCTCTCCCTGTTCCGTGTCGGGCTGATGATGTCGATCGCCTTTCCCGAGATCTTGGGGGCGACGATCCCGAGCAGATTCGAGGCAAGCATCAGGATGACGGCAGGTATGACTATCCAGTAGTAGGAGAAGAGATATTTCGAAAGCCTGAGAAGCACCCTTTTTCTCGTTTTCGGATCGAGCTTCTGTGCCTTCTGCCGGTTGTTCGGGTTGTTTTGCTGGACCGGATTGCCCAGCATTCCCCCGCCCGGCCCGAATCCGCCTCTATTCAAGGAACGCACCTCCCATCTGAGAGTCGCTTATCTCGCGGTAGACCGCGCATCCGGCAAGCAGCTCTTCGTGTTTCCCGGCTCCGATTATCCTTCCCTCGTCCAGAACCAGGATCAGGTCGGCCGACATGACCGAACTCACTCTCTGAGCGACGACGACAGATGTCACTCCGGCGAGTTCGGAGGAGATTGCCTGTCTGAGGAGCATGTCGGTGCGGTAGTCGAGCGCCGAGCTCGAGTCGTCGAGTATCAGTATCTCGGGGTCTCCGGCGATCGCCCTCGCGATCAGTATCCGCTGCCGCTGTCCGCCCGAGAGGTTCGTTCCCTTTGAGGTGAGCATATAGCCGTACCCCTCTTCAAACGAGGATATGAAACCGTCCGCCTGGGCGATCTTCGCAGCCGCGACCAGCTTTTCGCGCGGGATATCCCTGAAGAATCGGATGTTCTCCTCGACGGTCCCGGCAAAGATGAAATCGTTCTGCATCGCGGAGCCGAAGAGCGAATGGAACTCCTCCTCGGGTATCGTCCTTACGTCCCGGCCTCCGATCCTGACCGAGCCCGAGGTCGCGTCGTAGAACCTCATCAACAGCGATATCGCCGTCGTCTTTCCCGATCCGGTGGCTCCGATGATCCCGAGCTGACTGCCTTTTTCCAGCCTGAAGCTTATGTCGTGCAGTATCTCCTTCGTGCCTCCGTAGGCGAATGAGACCCTGTCGAAGACGACCGAGCCTTCGGGCTCGTCGCATTTCGGATACTCCTTCTCAGACGCGAGGGGAAGTCCTTCGCCGGTGTCGAGGACCTCGGCAATGCGCCTGGCCGACGCGGCTGCCTTGGAAGTCATGACGAATATCCTCGAGATGCCCATCATGGCCCCCGAGATCATGGTGAAATACTGTATGAATGCGATTATGTTGCCGGCGCTGGACAGTCCCCTGCCGACAAGGTGCGCCCCTGAATAGACGACCGATACCAGTCCGAGGTTCATGAAGAAGCTCATCGCGGGGTTGGCCGCGGCCATGATCGAGTTGGTCTTACCCTCGATCGAGGCGAGCGCGCGGTTCTCCCTGTCGTATCTGGCGGTCTCGTAGTCGCTTCTCGAAAGCGCCTTGATCACCCGTATCCCCTGAGCGTCCTCGCGGACGACCCTTATCATGCCGTCCACCGCAGACTGGACTTTCGTATAAAGCGGAAGACCCCTGGATGTGATCGTGTAGACGGCAAAGAAGAGAAGAGGCAGGATGCAGGCCATGACGAGAGTCAGCCGCCAGTCCATCGTCGCGCAGATTGCGAGTCCGCCTACCAGAAGGATCGGGGCCCTGACCCCCATCCGCTGCATCATGTTGATGAAGTTGTGGAAGTTGTAGGTGTCGGAGGTGAGTCTGCTCTCGAGACTCGGGACGGTGAAGGCGTCGGTCTGGGCCGGCGAGAGCGACATCGTCCTGTCGAAGAGATCGCGTCTCACCGCCCGTGCCGCGTCCTTCGCGATCCTTGCCGACATCCGGTTGGCGGTGACGTTGCCCGCGACTCCCAGGAAGGCGCAGACGATCATGACGGCAGCCCAGACCGAGATCTCGGCCGTCTTGGCGCCGATATCGACCGAGGGGGCTTTTTCGAGAGGCTTTATGATGCCCTCGATGATGTAGCTGAGTATCCTGGGAAGAAAAAGCTCGATAGCAGTCGCCGAGATCTTCAGGAGCATGTTCCAGCCGATCCGGGTCCTGTATGGCCTGAGGTATTTCAGTATCCTTCTCAACTGCCGCCTCCTTCTCCGCTTACTCCGTCCCGCGGGACCGGGTCGTCGCCCAGGTCGGCGCCCGAGTGTTCGGCATATGCGGCCGCTCGGGCGGCGAGCTTCGGAAGCACCTCTTTAAGGGTCTCTTTTTCTTCCTCCGAGAGGTCGGAGGCTATGTAATCGTTCCAGTCCTGAAGGATCCCTCTGATAGAGGGGAGGGCGGCATAGGCTTTTTCGGTGGGCCAGACGAGGATGACTCTCCTGTCTTTTTCCGACTGCTCGCGTCGGACGTATCCCGCCGCCTCGAGGCAGGAGAGGGTCCTCGTGACGTTGCTCTTGTTAATGAACAGTTTTTTCGACAGACTGTCCTGAGAGATGCCGGGCGAACGGCATAGGGTCAGGATATAGCTGTGGTGGGCTTCTCCCAGATCGGTCCCCGCAAGCCTGTCGGAGCGGTATATGGCGCCGCACCGGCTTATTATATTGATGCATCTCATGAGTGAAGGCATGGCGGTCCTCCGTTTCGTCGTCTTTCTGACCGCGGCGCAAAATGGTTGCGCGCGCAACATATTTATTATATCATCGCCGGGTAAGGATGTCAACAGAAAAACCGGGTCAAATTATTATTTTAATCTATATCTTTTTTTTCCCGGCAGAAAGGAATCCGCGCTTGACACAGCCCCGACGTTATGGTATAATCTCAATCGCGGCGGACGAAATATCAGCCCGCAGACGTATGGATTTTGAAAGGCGGAAACCTTAATGAACGGCTCAAACGGAAAGCTTGATATCGTATACCTGGACTTCAGCGGAGGGCTGCCTGAAGAGGCGGAAGGATCCGAAAAGGACAGATCGAAAAAGGCGAAAGAGATCACTGCGCGGGTAGCGAAGGACCTGTTCCTGCCCTGGGAGACATTCAGGGAGGTAAAGGGCCTTGTCGGCGCCGCCTCGAAGGAGCTTTCAGGGGAGATCCGCGCCATCACAAGCGCCGACGAGCTCGGCTATTTCCTGAATCCGCAGGGCGAAGAGTGGATAATAAGGGAGAGCGCGGGCGACCCGGTCACCCAGTTCTACATCAGGCATCCGAAAAGATATCATTCCAACTGGCTCATAAACGCCAAGAGCTTCCACCAGTTCATATTCGAGGAATACCGGGCGGAGCTGGTGAATTACTGCTGCTCGCACTGCCCCGCAAAAAAGATCCTGATCTACAAAAGCGTCTGCACAGGGGTCAAGCTCAAGGGCGGAACCAAAAAAATATACGCAGGAGTGTCTTCGGCAGGGGAAAAGACTCAGGTCTACTCGGTCTCTTCGGAGACCTCTCTCAGACAGGTTGAGCCTCTGAGGAGATATCTCTGGATCGAATCCGACGTCAGGCAGGGAGTAGACGTCCTGAAGGAGGGGGGCACCCTGGACCTCTGCACCATACAGGACTTCTCCTTCGACACATCGGCGAAGGTGCTGAAGCGGATCGGCGCGGACGCGAACCTGGCAAAGACCTTTCAGTTCAATATCCACATCGAGTGCTGAACCAGAACAGAGCGCAGTAACAGCCGCGGGGGCGTTAAAAAAGTCCGGCTTTCTTAACACCCCGCGGCTTTTGGCTGCCGGGATACCGCAGATCCTGGGGTTGTAAAAAAACTCGCCGGGCGGTTTTTTCAACCCGTTTTTTTCTTTTTTAGGATAAAAACACAGGACTTTCACATTATAAGCCGATTGCCGGCGGGTTGTTAAAAGTATGTTAATAAATATATGATATAATTCTACGGTTATAAAAAATCCGGACAGGCGCGGAAGATGCTCCGCGTTGCCGTCCGGAAGCGAAAGGAATCGCGCGACATGATAAAAATATCGCATCTGGTAAAGAACTACGGCAGTTTCTGTGCCGTGGACGATATCAGTTTCGGGGTCGAAAAGGGAGAGGTCGTAGGTTTCCTCGGCCCGAACGGGGCAGGAAAGAGCACTACGATGAACATGATCACCGGATATCTCTCCTCAACGTCGGGCACCGTCACGGTGGGCGGAGTCGACGTTCTTGACGATCCTCTCAACGCCAAGCGGCTGATCGGCTATCTTCCCGAGCAGCCCCCGCTCTATCCCGACATGACGGTGGGCGAATATCTTTCCTTCGCCTACGATCTCAAGCGCTGCACCTACAACAGGGAGAAGCACATAGCCGAGATCTGCGACGTCGTGAAGATCTCAGACGTGAAGAACAGGATGATAAAATTCCTGTCCAAGGGCTACAAGCAGCGTGTGGGCATCGCACAGGCGCTGATCGGGAATCCGCCGGTCATCATCTTCGACGAGCCGACGATCGGCCTGGATCCCAAGCAGATCATCGAGATCAGGAACCTCATCAGGACGCTCGGCCGCGAGCACACCGTCATCCTGTCGACCCACATCCTGCAGGAGGTCCAGGCGGTCTGCGACCGGATCATCATCATCAATAAGGGCAGGATCGTTGCAGACGAGCTCACCGAAAACATCTCGAGAGCCGTCGAGAACACCCGCCGTTTCAACATCAAGGTTTCGGGACCGCAGCGCGACGTCCTTTCCATGCTCCGCAATCTCCCGGGCATATGCTACGCCGAGGTGCTCGCAGCCAGAGACGGCGACGCCTACACCTATATGATCGAGAGCGAGGTCGGAGTCGATATACGCAAGAAGCTCTTCTGGACACTGGCCGAAAAGGGCTGGCCCCTCATCGGCATGGAGGCCCTCGGTATGAGCATCGAGGATATCTTCATCGCCGTCGTCGACAAGACCGACGACAAGCCGAAGCGTTCCGCCGCGGCTAAGAAGAAGAGATCGATCGATCAGGGCCGCGCGGCTGCCGAGCGGGAGATGGCGGGAGGGATAGTCGAGCGCACCGCCGAGCAGGTGAAGAAGGCTGCCGAAGAGGAGGAACCGCTCCCGGATAACCGATCGAAATATTACGACGACAATACCGTGACTGAGGATACCTTCGGCGAGGCGGTGAAGAAGACCGCGGCAGAGGCCGCGGGCGGAGAGACCGCCGACCCGGCCGCCGGAGAGGAGGAGGCAAAGAAATGACAGCAATTTACAAGAAGGAGATGCAGGCGTATTTCATCAACCCGATCGGATACGTCTTCTGCGGGATCTTCCTGACGCTCGCCGCCGGGCTCTGCTGCTACACGACGCTGATCAGCAAATCCTACAGCACCAACAGCTATTTCTACATCATGATCTTTGCCCTGATCATCCTTATCCCGCTGCTGACGATGAGATCTTTCGCCGAGGAACGGAAGACCAGGACCGAGCAGATGCTGCTCACCGCCCCGGTCTCGATCATCGGAGTGGTCCTCGGGAAATTCCTCGCCTGCTACACCGTCTTCGCCGGATGCCTTGTCGCATCCTGCGTCAATTTCATCCCGCTCTTCATCGTGGGGAAGGCCGAGTCCGACCTCAACCCCGACGCCATCACGCATATCGGCCCGGTGCCGGCTCAGATAGTCGCCTCCCTCATCGGAGTGCTCCTCATCGGCGGCGCCTTCATAGCCATCGGTATCTTCGTGTCCTCGCTTACCGAGAACCAGCTCTCGGCAGCGATAATAACCATCGCCGCTCTGGGAGTCATGGTGCTTCTCAACATACTCAACCAGATCGGTTCAGACTCGGACGGCACCCGCCTGATCGGATCCTACGTCGTCAGATACGTGATAGACTGGTTCTGCGTCCTTTCGAGATTCAGCAACTTCCAGTACGGGATACTGGACTGGACCGCCTTCCTCTACTACATCTCGCTGGCATTCGTCTTCGTCTATCTCACGGTGCGCGTCTACGAACGCCGCCGCTGGGCCTGAGCGGGACCGCGCACAGGGAAAGAGAGGCAGCAAAAATGGAAAACAGATCCTCACTCAGGTCTCGTAAATTCAAATACGGAAGCGCGGCGGTCATCCTCACTGTAGTCATCATCGTCGCGGTGATCCTCGTCAACGCCCTCTTCAGCGCGCTGGCGGGCAAATTCCTCTGGTACACCGACCTCACGTCGGAAAATCTCTACACGCTTTCAGACGCCGCCGTCGAGGCTATCAAAGACATAGACAAGGACGTCGACATCATCTTCTGCGACAAGCCCGACAACCTGATGTCGAACTCGACTCAGCGCTATGTCTACGAGACCGCGCTGGGGCTTGAAAAGGCGAACAAATTCGTCCACGTGTCGACCGTCGACATCTGGAGAAACCCCACCGCCGTCAGCAAATACAAGGCGAACTCAAAATCGAAGATCTACTCTACCAGCATCATCGTCGCTTCGGGCAGCGAGTTCAGGGTATACACGCTCAGATCGATGTTCGTTTTCAACACAGATACCGACGACACTCCCTGGTCCTACAACGGTGAAAAAAGGCTCTGTGCCGCCATTCTCGCGGTCACACGCGCCGAGGCCCCCGTCTGTCTGATCACATATACACACGGCGAGCCCTTCATATCCTCTTCGGATCTCGCGAACAGCTCGGCGATCCTTGAGCTGCTTACCGACGCCGGATACCGCCTGCGCCTCGTCAATCTCACCAACGACAGCGGCATCGATGTCAAATCGACCGGATCGGAATACATAAGCACCGAGATGGCTCCCGGTTCCGACATCTTCGCCGACGCCAGGCTCATGCTCATCTACGATCCGCAGGACGATTTCATGGTCAAGGACGGCGTGTCGGACGTATCCGAGATCGAGAAGATCGACAGATTCCTTGACGGCACCAACGCCCTCATGGTCTTCGTCGATCCCGCGACAAGGAAGCTTGACAATCTTGAGGAATACCTCGAGGAATGGGGCATTACCTTCGACCGCACCACGAATGCCCTCGACGCCACCTACAGCAACCTCATAAAGGATCCGATGAACTCGGTGACCGCCGACGGATACAGCATAGTCGGCAGCTACACGACTCAGGGACTGGGAGCCTCGATCCATTCGGATATGAGGACGACATATCCTCCGAAGGTGGTCTTCCCCGAGTGCATGGGCATAAGCTACGCGAAGAACTACTATATGACGAACCACACCGACGACGAGGATCACTCGAAGGATTTCACATACTATACCTACTATTCCAACGGTGTTCCGAGAGCGATCTACGACGTCTTCATCTCGTCAACGACTGCCGAGGAGGTCTCAAACGGTATCACCGTCGCGACCGCGACCCCGCTTGAGCCCTTCAGGCTCATGACGGTGACGAGGGAATCGAGGATGGCGGACAACACGACCGAGGACTACTCCTACGTTCTCGCCTGCGGCTCCACCGGCTTTCTGAGGAAGGAGCTGCTCGTTTCCAACACCTACGGTAACTCCGACGTCATGCTCAGCGTCCTCCGCGCCGTAGGCAAGGAGCTCGCGATCGCCGATCTCAAGCACAAGCCCTTCGCATCCACCGAGATCGAGAACATCACCTCCGCGGAGGCCGGACAGTATACCGCCGCGCTCGTCATCATCCCCTTCGTCGCCGCAGTCGGTCTGGGTGTCTTCATCCTCGTCCGCCGCAAATACGCGAGATGACCGAGACCCGGAAAGAGAATTATCTTAAACTGAAACGGTAAAAGAATGAACAGCAATACCGAAAAAAATACAGCCGCCGGTTCCGTGACGGCCGGGAAGGGCCGCCGGCGCCGCTCGGTGCTGCGCGAGCAGCGCAGGGCGATAATCATCCTGATAGTCGCCGTCGCCGTTCTCGCCGTCGCGCTGCCCCTCGTCATAAGGTATATCGTCAACATCAACGTCTTCACCGACGTCGACGGCGAAAAATACTATGTCGTCAAGGTGGCGGGCAAATACGCTCTCTGCAGCGACAAGCAGGGAACGCTGCTCGAACAGACCAAGGACGGGGACTATGTCACGGCTATCGCCTCGACGATAGTCAAGGTGAACGAGGACACCGGCGACTATGAGATAGTCGCAGTCGTGGATACCGAGGACGGGGAGTCGCTCGGCACATCCAACCGCGTGCTGATGTACAACCACACCTCCCAGGCGAACATTCAGTCGCTTGAGATCCACAACACATACGGGACCTTCACCCTCTACCGCGACGCCGACGACGAGCTTCAGATCAAGGGGTATGAGAATACTCCGATCCAGCCGACGCTGCTCTCATCGCTCGCCGTATCCTGCGGATACACCCTGACGATGCAGAAGATCGAGGATCCGATCAAGGACGCTGAAGGAAAATACACCGAATACGGCCTTGCTCCCGCGACACGGAAGGATGAGGAGGGAAATGACTACGACTATTCCCCGATCTGGTACCGTATGACCGACGTCAAGGGCAACTCTTACACCGTGTACGTCGGCGACGCCATCCCGTCGGGAGCCGGGTATTACGTCAGGCTCACGACACGCGACGCCGTCTACATAATGAACTACAGCGTCGAGAGCTCGATCCTTTCGATGTACGACCCGAACAACGTGATACCGAGCGTCGACAACATTACCGACCTTCCGATAGAGAGGTTCATCGTCCCGACCGTCTGCTTGCCGATGACGCTCAATTCCTATTTCGACGTGCAGGATTTCTCGGTCTTCATCGAGCCTGATCTCAAGAGGCTGGAGAATGACGACACATACAATCCGATGCCGCTGGTCTCCTTCTCATTCTGGGATATGGACGAGCGCTTCGGGACCTTCTATCACACCCGCTCATACGTTCTCAACTATCCCGAGAACTACCTTGTCAATACGACCGCGACCGATTCCGCGCTCCAGTCGTTCTATTCGATGTCCTTCATCGGAGTGACGAAGCTGGGGGTGACGGAGGAGGACCTTGCGGAATACGGGCTTGACAAGCCCGCCTACGTGGTATTCTTTACCTATAAGGATTTCGATCATTATATCGCCGTCAGCCCGCTGACAGAGCGCGGCACCTACTATCTGACATCCGCGATATACGATATGATCGTCGAAGTCGACCGCACCCAACTGCTCTTCCTCGACTACAAGCTCTATGACTGGGTCGACAGGAGCTATTTCGACATGAACATCGCCTGGCTGAAGGAGTTCACCGTCGAGACGGCAGACATGACATATCATTTCTATACCGACAACAGTCTGTCCGACTCAATGTCGAACCCGACCTATTCAGAGACCGCCAAGAAGAACACCACCATCTCCTCGAATCTCATGACGATGCGCGCCGAGGACAGCAAGGGAAGAAGCTTCAAAGCCCTGTCCTCCTACTCGATCACCGACGCGAAGGGCGTCACCTGGACGGTGACCGCCGACAAGGTGACCGTCGTCGACAGCGAGGGCAACAGCATCAGATCAATCACCGGCGCGAAATACGCGACCAACGCCCTGGGCAACGAGGTCGTCGTGCTCGTGGGCAGCGTCACCGGCACCGACGGCACAAAGATTCTGGTCGACGCCGACACCCTCACGGTCATCTCACCCGACGGCCACAGCGAGCAGTACCTCCGCTACGGCATGTCGGTCTTCCGCAAATTCTATCAGTCACTGCTCTACGCCTCTCTCGAGGGAGACGTCCACGACGGCACCTTCGGTCTGTCTGACGAGCGGATCGCCGCCTATACATCTGATCCCGACAGGGACTGCCAGGTCAAATTCACGGTAAAGACCACCTACGAAGGCTTCCCGGAATATGTCTTCCGCTACTACGCATACTCCGAGAGACGCTCGATGATCACCGTCAACGGCGGCAGCGGGGAGTTCTACGTCCTCCGCTCCTTCACCGACAAGATGATCGCCGACGCCGAGAGAGTCATGACCGGAGAGGCAGTGGAACCCACTTCGAAATACTGATGCAAAGCTGAGGAAAGAGAAATGTACGTCTCTGCCGGAAAGATGCTCTCCGACGCCCGCCGCGGCGGATACGCGGTCGGAGCTTTCAACTTCGAAAACATGGAGATGGCCCTCGCCATAGTCTCGGCGGCCGAGGAGCTGGGTGCGCCCTGCATACTGCAGACGACACCCTCGACGCTCCGCTACGCCTCTCCCGAGATGTTCAGGGCGATCGCCTTCGCCGCCGCCGAGTCGGTGAAGGTGCCGGTCGCCTGCCACCTCGATCACGGCGACAGCCCCGAGCTCGCCTTCAGGGCGGTGGCCGCGGGATATTCGTCGGTGATGATCGACGGAAGCGCGCTTCCATTTGAGGAAAACATAGAAACTGTAAAGCGCGTGACAGCATACTGCATTCCGAGGGGAATACCCGTCGAGGCCGAGCTGGGGAAGGTAGGAGGCAAGGAGGATGACCTCGTCGCAGATAACGCCTACACCGACCCGGACGACGCCTACAGGTTCGCGAAGGAGACGGGGATAACCTCGCTCGCCGTCGCCATCGGGACCGCCCACGGCATCTACCGCGGGATACCGGTGCTCGACGTCGACAGGCTCTCGGCGATAAAAGAAAAGCTTGAGCCTCTGGGGCTGCCCCTCGTGCTCCACGGAGCCTCCGGCCTTACCGCCGCGCAGGTTACCGAGTGCGTGAGGCGGGGCATCTGCAAGGTGAATTTCGCCACCGAGCTGAGGCAGGCATACACCGCCGCCGTCAGGGACCTTCTGGGGAAGGACGGCGGGGTATACGATCCCAAGAAATACGGAAAGCCCGCCATGGAGGCCGTAAAGGCCCAGGTCAGGGCAAGGATATCCATATGCGGATCCGAAGGGAAGGGAGTCTGAGATGATGGCAAAGACTATGAAGGCCGCCGTGCTGCACGCCGTCGGCGATCTGAGATACGAGGACGTCAGCTTCCCCGAGCCCGGCGAGGGCGAGGTCCTCATGAAGATAAAGGCCGCGGGCATCTGCGGCTCCGACATACCCAGGATATTCGTAAAGGGGACATATCATTTCCCGACGATACCCGGCCATGAGTTCGCCGGCGAGATAGTCGCAGGGGACGAAGACCTTATCGGAAAGAAGGCGGCAGTTTTTCCCCTCCTGCCCTGCAGGAAATGCCCGGCCTGCGAGAGAGGGGAATACGCCAGCTGCGAAAACTACGACTACTACGGCTCGAGAAGAGACGGAGCCTTCGCCGAGTATCTCGCGGTTGACAAACGCAATCTCGTCATAATGCCCGAAGGGCTCGACTGCGAGATCGCCTCGCTCTGCGAGCCGGCCGCCGTCGCCCGCGCCGCGATCCGCCGCATGGAGGTCACCCTCGGCGATCTCGTCGTCATCTGGGGCGCCGGACCGATCGGTCTCATGGCCGCTCAGTGGGCAAAGGCCGCCGGAGCCGGATGCGTGAGAGTCGTTGACATCAGCGACGAGAAGCTCGCCTTCGCGAAGAAATTCGGGTTCGAGGCCTACGACAAAGCGAGAGACGGTCTCTGCGACTGCGCTCTCGAGGGCACAGGCGCCTCCCCTGCGCTTTCTCAGCTCGTCACCTGCGTAAAGCCCCACGGGCATGTCGTCCTGATGGGCAATCCGGGCGGTGACATGACGGTAAAGCAGAGCGATTATTCCCAGATACTCCGCCGCGAGCTGAGGCTCACCGGGACCTGGAACTCCTCCTTCAACAGCTCGGTCAACGACTGGAAGGCGGCAGTCGCCGCGATGGCGGACGGGACTCTCCGCTGCAGGGACCTCATCACACACCGCTTCCCGCTCTCAGAATGCAACCGCGCTCTCGAAATGATGCGGGACAGGACCGAATTCTTCACAAAGGTCACCTTCGTTTTCGACTGATAAAAAAACAATTCCCGGACCTCCGCGTCCGGCAGGGGGACAGATATGAACGAAACGATCAGAACCGACAGGATGGACAGGATCGACCACGAGACAGATCTCTGCATCGTCGGAGGCGGACTCAGCGGGCTCTGCGCCGCCGTAGCCGCGGCCAGAGAGGGCGTCCGGGTCATCATAATGCAGGACAGACCGATGCTCGGCGGAAACGCGTCGAGCGAGATCAGGGTCTGGGTCAGGGGCGCCAAGGGCCTTCACAACCGCGAGACGGGTATCATCTCCGAGCTCGAGGAGGACAACATCTACCGCAACCCCGAGCTCAACTACTCGGTATGGGACTCGGTGATGTGGGAAAAGGCGAAGAATGAGAAGAACATCGAACTCATACTCAACTGCTCCTGCTGTGACGCCGAGACGGTGACAGAAAACGGAGTGTCGAGGATAATCTCGGTGACCGGCTGGCAGCTGACGACATACAGCTGGCATACCGTCAAAGCTAAATATTTCGCCGACTGCTCGGGCGACTCGGTCCTCGCGACGGTTTCGGGCGCGAAGTGGCGGGTCGGCCGCGAGGCGCGCAACGAGTACGACGAGGCGATCGGCCACGAGCTCGCCGACCGGAAGACGATGGGCATGTCCTGTCTCATCCAGGCGAGGGAGACCGGCCGGCCGGTGAAGTTCGTCGCTCCCGAGTGGGCCCACGTCTACAATTCCGACGCCGACTTCAACTTCGTCTGCGACAGGACGGGCAACTCGGTCAGGTCGCCGAAAAAGGTCGCCGACGGTTCGCTGAGCATCGCCGATCAGACGATAAACGTCGTGACGTCGATGAGCCGCCCGCACAAGCTGGGCACCAGCGAGACCAACTTCTGGTGGATCGAGATGGGCGGAGACAGAGACTCGATCCGCGACACCGAGGCGATGCGCGACGAGCTCCTCAAGATCGCATACGGCATCTGGGACTTCATAAAGAACCGCGGCGGAGAGCCGAATTCCGAAAACTGGGAGCTTTCCTGGGTGGGTTTCCTTCCCGGCAAGCGCGAGTCGCGCAGATATATCGGCCAGTACGTCATGACCGAGAACGACATCGAGGCCGGAGGAAAATTCGAGGACACCGTCGCCTACGGCGGCTGGCCGATGGACGACCACAACCCGGCGGGCTTTATGTCCTACGAGTATTCCTTCCCGCCCTCCGTCCTCTTCCCGGCGCCCTCTCCCTACGGCATCCCCTACAGGGTGCTCTACGGGCCCGACGTCTCCAACATGTTCTTCGCCGGCAGAAACATCTCGGTCACCCACGCCGCGCTCAGCTCGACGAGAGTCATGGCGACCTGCGCACTGATCGGCCAGGCGATGGGCACCGCGGCGTCGATATGCATAAATAAGGAAGAAACTCCTCACGGAGTATATCTCAACAGACTGGACGAGCTGCAGTCGAAGCTGCTCGATCAGGGCTGCTTCCTCCCGGGATTCAAACGGAGGATCCCCGAGCTGACCCTCGGCGCGAAGCTCAATATCACCGACGGGGAAAGAGCCGTCCTCTTCAACGGAGAGGAGAGGCCCGACGCCGACGGAAAGATCAACTATGTCACACTGCCGGTCGGCGGCGAGCTCAGCTTCGACTTCGGAGAGGAGAAGGAGCTCGGGACGCTGAGGCTCCTCTTCGACCCAGATTTCTCAAGAAAATCGGTATCGAAGAACAAAAAGATGCGGGTGTTCGCGCAGGCGTCGTCGATCGGATTCGATTTCAGCCCGATGACGGTCGCCGCAACCCTCGTGAAGGAATTCGAGGTCTTCGTCGACGGAGAAAAGGTCTTCTCGACCGACACCTGCCACAATTCGCTCGTCAGGATAGCTCTCGCAAGGAATGGAAGGAAGGTCACAGTCCGCTTCGGGGCTACCTGGGGCGCCGACAGCGTGCATCTCTTCTCGGCGGATATTTCCTGAGCCTCCATTTCGAACAGCCCCGCCGGGAGCTTCGGCTCTTTACCGCGCGGGGCTGCTTTTGACCGCTCTTTTTTCATTTTTTGCGGATTTTTTAAAAATAAGTGTAAGATTTCCGCGGAAAACGCCTATATAAGGGTGAATCGATTCACGGCGCCGCTCTTCCCGCGGGAGAGCGGATGCGGAGAAAGGAAAAGGAATGGAGGACTCCTTACTTCTGGAACTTCTGAAGAAGGATCCGAACAGGGGGATGGACGAGCTCGTAAAGAGCTATTCCGGTCTGGTCAGTTCGGTCATCAAAGGCAGATTCGAGGGCTTCAGGTATCTCTCGACCGACATAGAGGACTGCGCCGCCGACACCTTCAGCGACTTCTGGCTGGGGCTTTCGGGCTACGACCCCTCTCTCGCGTCGGTTAAGACCTACCTCGTCGCGATAGCGAGGAACAACGCTGCAGGGTATCTGCGGAAAAACAGCTGGCGACGGCTCCAGGTCGATCCCGCGCCGTCGGAAGAGGGGAGCGCTCCCGACGGACTCGATCCCGTCCTGAACCTGCCCGATCCCGAGGATGAGACCGAGCTCTACGACGCAAAGAAGCGGCGAGAGAAGCTGCTTTGCGAGATCGAAGCGATGGGCGAGCCCGATTCGTCGATCATCTTCCGCAAGTTCTTTCTCGGCGAGAGTTCAAAAGCGATATCCGAGGCCGTCGGCATGACGGCGGCAAACGTCGACACACGCGCCCACCGGGCGGTCGCGAGGCTGAAGAAGGCCTTCGGCGTATAAAAAACGCTCTGCGGGACAGAGCGGCAGAAAAAAGATCCCGAGCATATCCGGCGGCAGGGGCGCCGCGGAGGGCAGGAAGAGGAGACTTTAAAAAATGAAGAAAGAGTTGAGAGAGATGTTTGACGGAGCAGAGCCCGAAGAGATAAAGGGCTTCGAAAAGGAGATCACGGCGGACGGCGGACTTCCCGAGGGTGTGTCGGCCGAGAGGATCGCCGAAAAGGCAAAGGCAAAGGCGGGTATAACCGCCGCCAAAAAGGCAAAGGTGATATCGCCTGACAGGAAGACGGGCAGAAAGAAGATGTCAAAGAAGGGAAGAGCCTGGCTGCTCGCGGCGGCCTGCCTCGTCATGGCGCTGCTCACGGCGGGCTCGGTGATCATCGTCACCGACAGGATAAAGAAGGATCCCGTCAATATCATCCCTTCGGAAGACACCGGTTATCTGAATGGCGGGAAATACAACGACGGCGTCATCGGCGAGAACAAGTCGGCTGCCCGTGACGGAGGCACTCTGTTTGACAGGATCGCAGGCGTATTCGGATCGAAGGAAGCAGGTGTGCTTGACGGCGCCGGCAAATCATATGAAATGGAAGCCTCACCTTCAGCGGTAGCTCCCGAGGAGTACTACGAAGATGTGGTCGGAGAACCGGCGTGGACAGACGGTCCCGGCGGCAATTCGCAGATGAAAGCCGGCACACTCACCGCCGGAGAATGGAGAGACTCGGCCGAGGCCAACATCGCCGAGTGGAGATCAAAGCTCAACGGCGGAGAATGGTACTCCTACGCGAAGGCGAGAAAGATCTTCGCCGGGAACGTCGTTCCGGTATCGGTGACATATAACGGAAACCCGGTCTTCAACTGCAGAGCCGAGCTCCTTGCCGGAGACAATGTCGTCTTCACCGGAGTCACCGACATATCCGGCCGCGCGATCCTCCTCTGGGGCATCGACGGCGAGGGACAGACCCCGACCGCGGTCAGGGTCGGCGGCAAGACGGTAGCCCTTGAAAAGACCGACGGAAGCACCGTCTCGATCGAAGCTGAGGCGGCGGGGATCGCCGTCACCGAACTCGATCTCATGCTCATGATCGATACCACCGGAAGCATGGGAGACGAGCTTGAGTATCTCAAAGCCGAGCTCACCGATATGATCGGCCGCATCGCGGAAGCGGGAAGCGGTTCGCTTTCGATCAGAGTCAGCGTCAACTTCTACCGCGACGAAGGCGACGAATACGTCGTGAAATACTTTGACTTCCGCACCGATATCGCAGAGTGCCAGAAGCAGATCGACTCTCAGTACGCGTCGGGCGGCGGCGATTACCCCGAGGCGGTCCACACCGCTCTTGAGAACGCCGTGACCGGACATCAGTGGCGCGAGAAGGCCGTAAAGCTCTGCTTCTTCGTCCTTGACGCGCCTCCGCACGAAGGAGAGAAGATCAATTCCAGCCTGAGAAGCTCGATCATGACCGCCTCCGCAACAGGCATCAGGATCATTCCGGTCGCCTCATCGGGCGTCGATCAGGACTTCGAGATCCTCTTCCGCAGCTTTGCCGTCATGACCGGCGGGACCTATGTTTTCCTCACCGATCATTCGGGAATCGGCGGATCGCACAAGGAGGCTGAGGTCGGCGAGTTCGACGTCGAGCCCCTCAACGAGTGCCTGATCAGGATCACCTGCGAATACTGCGGTCTCGCATATACAAGACCCGCCGCGGAGCAGCAGCAGTAATAGGAAATCCATACAACAAAAAACTCGCCTTCAGGCGAGTTTTTTGTTTGCATTCTTTAAAAATCATAATTCGACTCCGCGCGACGTGAGGATCGCCCTTACGTCGGCGGGACGGATGTCGGCGGGTTCGCTGCCGGTCGCAGACGCGATCGCCGCCGCGATTCCGGCCGCCTCGCCGGTCGCCATGCAGATGATCATGACGCGGTATGAGGCGTGCGCGCGGTGGGTGCCGGAGATGCATCTGCCTGCGACGAGCAGCCCGTCTGTCCCGGCAGGGACGAGGGCGCCGTAGGGTATGTCGTAGGCTTTCGCGTCGTGCGCGTGTCCCTCGGCCTGTCCGGCGCCCTTCGGGTTGTGAATGTCGATCAGGAACCAGGCGTCGTGAACGACGGCGTCATCTCTGTGTCTGCCTTCCTCAAGGTCGGCGTCGGTCACTCTTTCGATTCCGGCGATCCTCCTCGATTCTCTGATCCCGACGGTGTCGGCCGAGCTTTTCACCCGGCAGTTTTCGTATCCGGGTATGTATTTTCTGAGAAAATCGACGCAGATCCCGATCTGTTTCGACAGCAGCGCCTCAGCCTCTCCCAGCGATCCGGGATCGAAGGGATCGAAGCCGTTCGCCTGCGTCGCGTTGACGTTCATCTCGCCCGGTCTGCCGGTGCGGTGAAGCCTTACTATCGATATGTTCTCCGGGAGCTCGCCCTCCCGGTTTTTCATTTTGCAGAGCTCGCGGTACTGCATCCCGGCAAACTCGCCCGAGGGGATGACGACGGGATCTGTGCCTCCCCAGGCGGAGATCGCGACAGAATCGTCAACTCCGCAAAGCGTGAATTCAAGCGTCATCGGCTGCAGCGAACCGATATTGTCCTCTCCCGGTTCATAGCTTCCGCCGGCCTCGATCTCCTCGATCCCGATGCCGTATGCCGCCCCGGCGGCCGCCGCGACGGCTCCGTCGCCGGTGCAGTCGACGGTGATGTCCGCCCCGACGCCGAAAAGTCCCTGCTGCGAGGTGAAGATACATCCCGACACCCTGCCGCTCCCGTCCTTCATGACGTCGGCGAAGGCGGCGGTCAGAAGGAGCTTTACTCCCGCCTCCTTCAGCATTTCGGTCAGGACATGTCCCGCGACCTCGCGGTCGACCGGCTGCTCAAGGCCGTTCCGCGTCCTGTGGAGCTCGGGGTCTCCGTCGAGCTTTCTCATGCGGGCGATGAACTCGTCCGCCAGCGTTCCCCGGCAGGTCTCGCCGAGCAGCGGCCCGACGTTGCCGACCGTCATCATGCCTCCGACCCGGCCGAATCGCTCGGCGAGGATCACGTCTGCGCCTTCACGCGCGGCCGAGACCGCCGCCATGACCCCTGCGGGGCCGCCTCCGACGACGAGGACTCCGCAGCGATATTTTATTTCGATCCCGGCGGAATAGCTGTATGTTTCCTTCATCTTGTATCACTTAAACCTTTCTGTTTTCATCTGACGGCTGTTCCGAGAGCCGCCCGGTTTCTGCAACAGTTTTCACAAACGCATAAGATCTTTCAGTCTTTTATATATCTCAAGGTATTTCAGATATCCCGCCCTGTAGAATTCCTTCATGCCGGGAGCCGGCTCGTGCCGGCGCTTTTCCCTAACCGTCGCAGCGACTGCCTCCTCAAAGCTCGCGAATACCCCTGTGCCGACTCCGGCGAGTATCGCCGAGCCGAGGTTCGCCCCGTTGTCAGAGTTGGGGACGGATACCGGGATGCCGGTCATGTCGCACTTCATCTGAGTCCAGAAGCGGGAGTTCGCGCTGCCGCCCGTCGATCTCAGCTCGGTTATCTTTGCTCCGCTTTCGGCTGCCGTCTCGAGATTGTGGAGAAGGGAATAGGCCACCCCCTCCATCGCTGCCCTCAGGAAGTGAGCCCGCGTCTTTGAATAATCGATCCCGAAAAAAACGCCCCTGGCGTCGGGATCCCAGACGGGGGTGCGCTCGCCGGCCATGTAGGGCAGAAAGATCAGCCCGTCCGAGCCCGGAGGGGCTTTTTCTGCCTCTATGTCGAACTGGGCGGGGACGCTGAGCCCTGAGACGGAGGCTCTTTCAGCCTCGTATCTGCCGAACTGCTCGGAGGCCCATTTGATGACCCCTCCGCCGCCCACAGTGCCGCCCTGAAGCAGCCAGAGCCCGGGGACGGCGTGAGAACAGAGGATGAGTCTGGGATCGGCGTAGGGGCCCTCCTCGCAGATGCTCATCCCGCCCGACTGGCCGCCCTGCTCCTGCGTTTCTCCCGGACGGACGACCCCGGCTCCGAGGGCGGCGGCGGCCGAATCGACGGTGCCCGCGACCACGGGTGTCCCGGCCGACAGGCCGGTCGCGGCGGCGGCCTCCTTTGTCACTCTGCCGATGACGTCGCATCCGTCGAAGAGCTCGGGCAGGATGTCGGTCCTCAGTCCCAGATCGGCGCATACCGATCTGTCCCAGACGCCCTTCGCGATGTCGTAGCAGTGGATGCCGTATCCCTCGCCGCGGCACCAGGTGACGCTCCCGGTGAGCCGGTAGTTAATATAGCCTTCGGATGAGAGCAGATATTCTGTTTTTTTCCAGACGTCGGGCAGGTTTTCCCTGTACCATAGGAGCTTTCCGGTGACATAGTTCGCGGTGAGCGGGTTGCCCGAGACCGAAAAGAGTCTCTCTTTGAGCTCCGCGGGCATCCGGTCACAGATCTCAGCCGAACGGACGTCCATCCAGATCGGGTCGGGGCAGAGGACCCTGTCCCCAGCCATGGCGATCGCCGACCAGCTGTGTCCGTCGACGCCGATCCCGGCTATGTCGGTCGGATCCGTCCCCGACTCCTCGATGCAGCGTCTGACCGTCAGGCAGACCGCCCGCCACCAGTCTTCGGGGTCCTGTTCGGCAAATCCGGGGGCCGGACGGCGCAGGGGATATCCCTCCGACGCCGACGCGGCGACATTTCCGCGGATATCGAAAAGCGCCGTTTTACAGGCGCTGGTTCCGATATCTATTCCGAGAAGTCTTGTTTTTGAAGTGCAGTCTGTGTTCTTCATCTTTTCGGAGGGGAAAAGTCTGGCTCAGAGCGCGGCTTTGATCGCCCGGAGCAGCTCCGGGTATTCGGTGAAGGCCGGGATGTCGGGATTGTCGGCGATGATCTTTTCGGTCGATCTGAAAAGGAAGCCCACCTTCGACGCCCGGATCATCCCGAGGTCGTTGTAGCTGTCGCCGGCGGCAATCGTCTCGAAGCCGACCGACTGAAGCGCGCGGACGGTGGAGAGCTTCGAGTTCTGTATCCTGATGCGGTAGCCGGTTATCATGCCGTCCTCTCCGACCTCAAGGGTGTTGCAGAAGAGGGTAGGCCATCCGAGCTTCTTCATGAGCGGCGAGGCAAACTGGGTGAAGGTGTCGGATATGATGATCACCTGCGTCTCGGCCCTCAGCTCGTCGAGAAATTCCTTTGCCCCGTCGAAGGGGTCTATCTTTGCTATCGTGTTCTGTATGTCGGACAGGCCGAGCCCGTGCTCCCGGAGTATGCCGAGCCTCCAGTTCATGAGCTTTGCGTAGTCGGGCTCGTCTCTCGTCGTCCTTCTGAGCTCGGGGATCCCCGAAGCTTCCGAAAAGGCTATCCAGATCTCGGGGACGACTACCCCTTCCATGTCAAGACATACTATGTTCAGCGAATTCATAATGATCGTTACTCCGTTTCGCCGCAGAGCGGCATGAGATTGTTACCTGTCTCCCGACGTCGCCTTCGAAGCGCAGGGATGATCAAAAAAGCCCTCGAGATCGACCGCGTATCTGCCGTCGTCGCGTTTTCTGAAGCCGACGGCGCCGACGGTCAGGCGGTTGTCGTCGGTCACCGGGCAGTCGAAGAAGGCTGTTTTCCCGCCGCAGAGATCGATGAAATTCAGCGCCGCCCTGCCCATCACGAACATGGGCTGGAAATCCTCATGTCCCGGCACGCGGTCCATCGATAGGATGTGGCCGCCGTCGGGCGCCAGCCTGAACTGGCAGGTGCCGGCGAGCTCCCCGTCGCCGTAGGCGGCGTAGGCGAGGGCGTCGGGTATGTATTCCGAGCCGGTGAGAGAGCAGAGTCTCTCCTGCTCGGCTTTGGTCTGTATAGGCAGGACCTCTAGCATGTTTTTTCTCTTTTCTGCTTTGCGAGACTTCTCAGACGGTCGGTCTCCCGTTGGGTGAGCACACGGTAGGTCCCCGGAGCGATCCCGTTCACCGAGATGTTGCCGATCCTGATGCGGCGCAGTCTCGTGACCTCGAGCCCCGCGGCGGCGCACATCTTTCGTATCTGCCGGTTGCGGCCCTCGTAAAGCGTCATCTCAAGTCTGGCCGAGTTCTTCTGACGGTCGGTGTCGACGACGAAGACCTCCACAGGCTCGATCGGATCGGTCTCGCCCTCGAGCAGGAGCGGGGAGGAGAGCACCTCAAGCTGTTTTTCGTCGGGTATCCCCCTGACGCTGACGCGGTATATCTTCGCGACGGCGTGCCCGGGGTGGGTGAGCAGGTTGGCAAGGTCGCCGTCGTCGGTCATCAGCAGAAGGCCTTCCGAAGCTATGTCGAGCCTTCCGACGGGATAGAGCCTCTTTCCCAGGTCGGAGACGAGCTCGGTCACCTGCTTCCGTCCCTTTTCGTCATTCGAGGTGCATACGTATCCGCGCGGCTTGTTGAGGGCGACGACCGTCTTAGTCTGACTTTTCGGAACTATTCCGGTGCCGTTCCAGACCACGCGGTCACGGCCCGGCTCGACGCTGTCGCCGATCAGGGCGATCTTTCCGTTGACCTTGACTCTGCCTTCGGCGATCTCCTTTTCGGCGGCGCGGCGCGACATGACCCCGCAGTCGGAGAAGTATTTCTGAAGTCTTATTTTTTCAGCCAATGCCGTGAGTTACCTTGTCTTCTTTTCGGGTTCTGCGGGTTCGGCGGCCTTTTCCTTTTCGACTTCGGCGACCTCGTTCTTCTTCTTTCCGAAGAGAGCTTTGATCTTCGCGATGATGTCGGGCGAGCGCTCGATGACGTCTGCGACCTGCTCGATCGTCCCCGAGGGCTGCTCGATGCCGACGTTGATCATGTCGACGCGTCCTTCGGCGGTCACCACGAGAAAGCCGACAGGGGTAACCGACAGGCCTGTCCCGCCGCCGCCTCCGAAGTTCTGGAGCTTGGATTTGATTGCCTCTTCACTTTTGCCGGCGTAGTCGATGCCGCCCGAGGCGATCCCCATCGAGATCTTTGAAACGGGTATGATCACAGTCCCCGAGGGGGTGTTGATCGGCGTGCCTATGACGGTATTGGCGTCCACCATCGAACGGATGTTTTCGAGCGACGCCGACAGGATCTCCTGTATTTTGTTGTCGGATGCCATTTTATCTTGTTCCTTTCGGATTATTTGCTTTTTCTGTTTTCCTGAAGCGGTCAGCTTTTTGCCAGAGCCTTTATCGCGGAGGCGGCGCTGCGGAATACGAGATCCAGCACCTGCCAGACACAGAGCGAAAGACCGATCTCGATATCCAGGACGGGCTTCTCTGAAAGATAGTCCGCCCAGATCCTGACGTCTGACTTCGCGGGATGGCGGAGGGTGGAGGTCGAGTCAAGCAGTTCGGCCAGATACGCGACCGACTGCGATACCGCGCCGTAGAGGACGGCGGTCTCGGCGGCGTCCCCGGTCGCCACTCCGACGTGGAGCCGGGCGATCCTGATCCTGAGATGCTTTCCGAAGCGTCCGAGCGCCGTTTTCGCGACCGATGTTACCAGCCTTATTATCTTTGCTATGTCTTTTTTGCCCGACGGGGATTTCTTTTTGTCTTTTTCCTTCTTTTTTTCGGCGGCGGCTTTCTTTTTCGCGGCTTTTCTGGCCTTCCTTGCCGCTTTTCTTTCCTCTTTGCGCTTTCTTCGGGCAATGGCGCGGGGAGTGTAGCGGCTGAGCCTTACCTTCTTTTCCCTTTTCGGGAAGAGACGGATCGGTATTCCGGCTATCCTGACCGTGAGTCCGAATTCCTCGGCATAGCTTATCACCGCTTCGGCGCGGACGATCCCGATCAGAAAGAGGAAAAGAAGTATTCCGCCGGTCACCCAGAGCCAGGTCACGATTTCCCGGGGAGAGTATCCTCTCCGTCCGGCGTGTCCCCGGATTCGTCCGCAGAGCCGTCCCCGGCGGTCCCGGCTTCTTCGCCCGTCTCGGTGAGTGAGGAGATCGCCGCCTCGATCGATCCCGCCTCGGGCAGCTCGGAGATTGAGGACAGACCGAACACCCTGAGAAATTTCTCGGTGGTGCCGTAGAGCATCGGCCTGCCGGGAGCGTCAAGCCTTCCCACGGCGGTTATCAGCTCCTTGTCGATCAGCGATCCCACCGCGTAGGCCGAATCGACGTTCCTGATCTTGTCGATGAAGGCGCGTGTCACCGGCTGGTTGTAGGCGACGACCGAAAGGACCTCAAGCGCCGACGGGGAAAGATTTCCTCCCCGCTTGATCCCGAGAGCCTCTCTAACCCAGGGGTAGTAGTCCTCCCGGGTGCAGAGCTGGCAGGAATCGTCGAAGAGGGCCATCATAATTCCCGAAGTGGCGTCGGAATTCCTCGCGTCGGCCATGTGCTCGGTTATCCTTTTCGCGTCCCTGACGCTCATTCCCAGAGTTTCGGCCAGTTTTGAATATTCCACCGGATGACCGGCGGCGAAGAGTATGGCGTCTATCGCGCCCTCGATTTTTTTTATTTCGGTCAGCTGTTGTAGTTCTTCCAAGATCCAGACCGTCCTTTGATGGTGATTTCTGCCCCGGTGTTTCAGGCATTGCCCGGTTCTGTCTTTCCGTACTCGTCGGCGGAGATGCCTGCGGTCAGATCGCCGGTATAGTCGGGATTGACCTCAAATCTGGTGTTCAGCCCCCTCAGCGTGCTGAAATCGTCGGGGTCTTCGACGATCAGCAGGCGTTTCATCTTGATCAGTTCAAGCACGCCGATGAAGATCGTGACGAGCTCGGGGCGGTTTTCGGCGTCGTCGAGCAGTTCCCCGAGGGTGGCTCCCGCCGACCGGTCCTTCTCAAAATGCTTCATTATGCCGAAGATCTTGAGCTCGAGCGAGACTACCGGCCGGGCGACCAGCGGCTTGACCAGGCGGTCGGCGAGCTTTTCGTCGTATGACCTGAATTCCGAGATAAGTATCCTGATCTTGTTGTAGAGCGCGTCGGTCGACTGTCCCTCAGCCACGAAGCTGCGGTCGGGGGAGATGTCTTCGGGCTCCTTCTCGGTCCTGCCGCGGTAGACGGCGTATCTTTCTCCGAGAAGCTTCGCTGCGCGTTTTGCGGCCTCGAGTCTTGCCAGCGCGTCGGCGATCCCGGCTCGCGGATCCTCCTCGTCGCTGTCCTCCTCCTTCGGAAGCAGCATTTTGCTCTTTATGAGCATGAGATCGGATGCCAGGACAAGAAAGTCGACTGTCAGTTCGATATTTGATTCTTCCGCGGCGGCGAGGTACTCGAAATACTGTTCGCAAATTACCGATATCTGGATGTCCCGGATGTCCATCTTGTTTTTGTGGACAAGCGAGAGCAGAAGATCGAGCGGACCTTCAAAGGTCTCAAGCCGGTATGTTATCGAAGGCGCTTCGGAAAAACCGGCTTCGGTTTCGTCTGACATGCGGTTCTGCCTTTCGGTTGATGGATTGATGAAGCAGGCAAAGGTCTGTTCCCCGCTGACATGCTTCCCGGGGGTGTTTTTGTGTTTTCCTTACCCGAAGAAAGGAAGCAGTTCAAGCAGCCGGTAGATGCCGTCGAGTATGAGGTTTGAGAGTCTGGCAAGCCCTCCGAGGAGCAGTCCCCGTCCGTTCAGGATGAAGGATTCGATAAGCAGCACCGCCATTATGCCCATCATAATGTAGCGCTCGTATTTCATCACCTTGAAATACCACTTGACCGGCAGGAAGACGTAGAAGAATCTCGAGCCGTCGAATGGCGGGATCGGCAGCAGGTTGAAGACCGCCAGCATGACGTTGAAATAGCTTCCCAGCCACAGAAAGAGGATGAGGGCGTTCGCAAAGTTCAAAACTCCGGCCGACAGTTCTCCGGCGCGCGAGAAAGCAGCGATCGTTATCTCGTACGGCAGGGCGAAAATGACGGCGAGGATCAGGTTGGAGACCGGTCCGGCGATCGCCGTCAGCGCCATGTCGCGCCTCGGGTTTTTAAAGTTCCGGGTGTTGACGGGTACCGGCTTCGCCCATCCGAATCCGAAGAGGAGCATCGCGAGGAAACCCATCGGATCGAGGTGCTTCAGCGGGTTCAGGGTGAGGCGGCCGAGATTGTCCGCGGTGGAGTCCCCCAGCTTCTTCGCGATAAGACCGTGCGAATACTCGTGGACGGTCAGCGACAGAACTATTATCGGGAGCGAGAGGAGAAGCTGGATGAGGTATGACTTTATGTCTCCTCCCGAGGTCAGATATCTAAACATTTATGCGTCCTTGATGTGCTCGGTGAGTTCAGTTTCGGATCCCGAGTTTCTCGGTGAGCAGACGCCTCAGGACGTCGCGGCCCTCTCCCGTCTTTGAAGAGAAGGGGATTATCTCTGTCCCTTCGGGCAGCATAACGCCCCTCAGCTTTTCGAGAGCCGCCGCGCGGGCGGTGCTGCCGAGCTTGTCTGCCTTTGTCGCGACGACGGCAAAGGGGATGCGCGAGCGCGACAGGTAGTCGATCATCATCATGTCGTCGGCCGTAGGGCCCACGCCGAGATCGACGAGCTGCAGGGCGAGCTTAACAAGATCGAAATTCGGGTTTTTCGTGAAGAATCCGTCGGTAAGCGCCGACCACTGCTTTTTTTCAGACTCGGGCCTTCTGGCGAAGCCGTATCCGGGAAGATCGACAAAGACCGCCTTCCCGTCGACAGCGTAGAAGTTGACTGTCACAGTCTTGCCCGGGGTCGAACTCACCCTGGCGAGCGATTTCCGGCCGAGCAGGCAGTTTATGAGAGAGCTTTTGCCTACGTTTGACCTTCCCGAAAAGACCGCCTGGGGCAGGGGGAGCGAGGGGAACTGCGACGTCCTCCCCGCGCTGATAATAAGCTCAGAATTTGGAAAATTGACCGCCATGGCGTCTCAGAGCACCGCCGCGGGCTTGTCGGGCGGGGTCAGCGGAAGGATGAAGGGCGCTGTCTGCGGCGATTCTCCGTCGGCCGGAGCCGCGGGCCGGGCGGAAGCCGGCGCGAGGGCCTCCTTCAGCACCTGCGCCGCGTCGGAGCAGGGGATGAATCTTATTTCCGCTTTGACTTCCTTGTCGACCTCGTCGAGGTTGGTCATGTTTTCCGCCGGGATGAGCACTGTGCCGACACCCGCCGCGTAGGCGGCCATCGTCTTTTCGCGCAGTCCGCCGATGGCGAGGACCCGGCCGGTTATCGTGACCTCGCCGGTCATGGCGACGTCGGATCTGACCGGTATACCCGAGAGGGCGCTTATCATGGCGGTGACCATCGTCACGCCCGCCGAGGGCCCGTCCTTCGGAACGGCTCCCTCGGGAATATGGATATGGATGTCCTTGGTTTTGTAAAAATCGGGGCTGATGCCGTAATCGGCGGCGATCTTTCTCACATACGTAAAGGCAGCCTTAGCCGATTCCTTCATCACGTCTCCCAGCTGTCCGGTCAGCTCGAGCTTTCCGGTGCCGTCTAGGACGGCAGTCTCGATCTTGAGCAGATCGCCTCCTGCGTCGGTGTAGGCGAGACCGTTTACGACTCCGACCAGATCGGGGCCGCCCGCCTTCTCGGGCATTGCCATACGTCCGCCGAGGTAGGCCTCAAGGTCGGCTCCGGTGACGGTGACATGCTTTACCGCCCCCTCAGATTCGAGGATGGTCTTAGCCGCCTTTCGGCAGATCGAGGCAATATTTCTCTCGAGATTCCTGACGCCTGCTTCTCTGGTGTAGGAATCGATTATCCCGTATACGGCGTCGTCGGTGATCTTCAGCATCCGCCTCGTCAGGCCGTGCCTTTTGATCTGCTTCGGGATCAGATGGTTCGCGGCGATCGAGAGCTTCTCGCGGCGGGTGTAGCTCGAGAGCTCGATCACCTCCATGCGGTCGAGCAGCGGCTTCGGGATGCGGTCGACCGAGTTCGCAGTCATGATGAAGAAGCATTCCGAGAGGTCGAAGGGATATTCTATGAAATGGTCCCTGAAGTTTTTGTTCTGCTCGGGATCGAGGACTTCGAGCATCGCCGAGGCGGGATCGCCGCGGAGGTCGGAGGTCAGCTTGTCGATCTCGTCAAGCAGCATGAGAGGGTTGCAGACGTTTGCCTGCTTGAGGGCGGTGATGATCCTGCCCGGCATCGCGGCGACGTATGTTTTTCTGTGTCCGCGGATGTCGGCCTCGTCGTGGATGCCGCCCAGCGACACTCTGACGTATTTCCGGTTCATCGCCCTTGCCATCGAGGCGGCGATGGAGGTCTTGCCGGTCCCGGGAGGGCCGACGAGACAGATTATCTGGCTCTTCAGGTCGGGACTGAGCTGCTTTACCGCAAGGTATTCGAGGATCCTTTCCTTGACCTTTTCAAGCCCGTCGTGATCCTCGTCGAGTATCTTCCGCGCGGTCTTGACATTGATCCGGTCTTTTGTCCTGATATTCCATGGGAGCGAGAGGACCTCCTCGATCCAGGTGCGGGAGACCGCCGCCTCGGCCGATCCGAAGGGGGTCTTGAGCAGGCGGTCATTCTCCTTTCGAAGCTTTTCGCGGAGCTCCTCAGGGATGTCGGCTGCGTCGATCCTGGCGGTGAAATCGTCGGGGTCGTCGCTCTCACCGAGTTCGTCCTCGATGACCTTTATCTGTTCGCGGAGGAAGTAGTCGCGCTGGTTTCTCGACATCTGCTCGCTCGTCTTGCTGTGGATCTCCTTCTCAAGCTCAAGGAGCTCGCTCTCGGCGTTCATCACCGATATGAGCAGCGCCGAGCGGGTGAGAGGATGGTATTCCTCGAGGATCATCTGCTTGTCGTCGCTCTTTACAAGGACCGACGATGCTATGAAATCAGAGAGCAGACCGGGGTCGCGGATGTTTTTGGCCGCGATACGGAGCGGCTCGGAGGGCAGGTGCATGAAGGCGAGCATCTTTCCGAGGGTCTCGTTGATCTCGCGGCAGTAGGCCTCGCCTCTCACTCCGCCGCCGTCCTCGAGACGGATCTCTTTCACCATCGCCGAGGCGGTTATCAGCCGGCCTTTTTTGTGATATTCCGACACGGTCGCGCGGCTGCGGCATTCGCAGATGAATCTGACCTTGCCGGCTTCACGGTTTTTTATCGACTGTCTTATCCTTGCCACGGTACCCACAGTCGCGAGCTTTTCGGGGACCGGGGTCTCGCCGTTGTCGTCTTTTATGTATACGAGCAGCACTGTCTGTCCGAACTGCGGAGCGGCCTCGCCGGCGGCGACCGCGGCGGTGTCGTTCGATTCGAAATCTATCGGCACCGACGGAAAGGCGACGGCGTCGTGGAGTGGTATTACGGGCAGGGTCAGCTGTTCGGCTTTTTCGGTATAGCGGGGCATCTGAAGGTTCCTTTCAAAAGGGTTCTCAAAAATGGATATTTAGTATATAATATCATATTTTTCTTAATTTGTCAATAGAAAAGGGGACCGCCCCGAAAAGACTGACTTTCCGGGGCGGTCAGGGGAATAATCCCGGGAGTTTTGCCGGCCGCCGGTCATCCGGCGCACGGCTCCTCCCGCTCATTTGTCGAATTTCATTCTGAACTGCGGATAGCCGGAGGCGAAGCCGACGTAAACGGTGGCGGAGTATTTTTTGCCCGTCCTCGCGGACACAAGGTCGTTGAACCTGATACCGTTTCCCTGGACGAATATCTTCACCGTCTCGTCGGTCAGCGGACGGCCGATCTTTTCAAAATACTTTTCTTTTTTGTCCAGCGACACCGGGCAGTCGGGGTTCGAGCAAAACCAGGAGCGCCTGCCCGAGTATATATCGCCGCCGCATCTTCCGCATTTGCAGAGAACGGGGAAGCTGCCGTCCTTCGGCAGGGTCTCCTTCGGATGCTTTCTTTCGGGAAGGAAGTCCCTCGGCGCGTCCTCAAGCCTGTTCGCCTGCGCGCAGACGGCTCTCAGGTCGGCGGTCGCCTCGCTCACCACGTCGCCTACCGCCTTTTCGCCCCGGAAGACCTGCTTTAAGGATTTGGACAGGTTCAGCGTCCTGTCCTTTGCCATGTTGATGCCGAGCTTCGCCAGCCAGTCGACGTAGAATTCCCCGCCCGGCGTGATCCCGTAGCGGTTTTTGGAAAGGGTGATGTATTTGCTCTTGATCGCCGCGTCGATGAGCCCGGCTCTGGTCGCCTCGGTGCCGAGCTCGACCTCGCTTATCACCTCCATAGCCTCTTCGTCATCCTTCAGCTCCTTCTTTTCGGTGGCCGAATAGGGGTTCTTCAGGTAGGCGTTGAGAGTCTCGGCGGTGTAGTGCGGAGGGGGTTCGGTCTCCTTTTCGACCGGTTTGAAGGCGGGGGTTATCTCCTGACCCTTTTCAAGGGGAGGAAGCTCTCCGTTCTTTTTCTTCGGAGGCTCGAAGAGGGTATAGCCCTTCGTTATCACGACGTCGCCGGTCAGCGTGAAGCTCTCCTCGCCGTTGTCGACCGTCAGCGTCGTCCGGTCTACGGTATACTCCTCCGAGCAGAAAACGGCGCAGAATCTCTTGAAGACTGTCGAGTAGATCTTCTTCTCGTCGTCGGGCAGCGCGTTTACGTCGGGTATGTTGTAGGTCGGGGTTATGCCCGAGTGAGACTCGATCTTGGAATCGTCGAAAATGTATTTGCTGTCCCTGAATCTCACCTTGTCGAAAGGCCCGGGATAGGCCTTGTGCAGCGCGTCGATGATGTCCCTCGCCTTCTGCTTTTCGGCTGTCGCCATATACTGCGAGTTCGTTCTCGGGTAGGAGACGTAGCCGGCCTCGTAGAGCTTCTGAAGTATATCGAGGACCTTCTTGGGCTGGAATTTGAATGCTTTTCCGGCTTCTCCCTGAAGGTCCGACAGAGAGAAGAGACGGGGGCGAGGGAGGTTCTTTCTCTCCGACTTTTTGTCAGACACAACTGTTTTCAGAGTGTTGTATTTTTTGCAGAGCTCCCCGCAGTCCTCCCGGCTCCCGAGCTTCTTTTTCGAGGTGAGCTTTATCCCGTCGGCGTCATGGACGGCGACGAAATACTTCTCGGGGACGAAGGCGGCGATCGCCCTCTCCCGCTCGCAGATCGCGGTGACGATCGGGGATGTGACTCTTCCGACACGCAGAAGCTTTCCCGATTTCACCGTCGCCATCCTTGTCAGGTTGATCCCGTAGAGCCAGTCGATGAAGGTCCGGGCGTATCCCTCGGCGGCAAGACTGTCGTAGTCGGCGTCGCTCTTCATGGCCGCCAGCTCGGCCGAGATTGTCCTCGGGGTCTGGTCGGGCATCCAGAGGCGGTATACCGGCTTTTTGCATTCCGCTTCGGTAATGATGTTTCTTATGATTATCTCGCCTTCGCGGTCTGAGTCGCCCGCGTTGACGACCGAGGAGACGTCCTCCCGCTTCATCAGCTTCTTCAGCATAGAATACTGGGCCCTGACTCCGGCGTCCTTCTGGATCTTGTATTCGAACTTTTCGGGAATTATCGGGAGAGAGGAGGAGGTCCAGCTCTTGAGGACGGGGTCGTAGTCCTCGGCGTCCTTGAGCTCGAGCAGGTGCCCGAAGGCGCTGGATACGATATACGCGTCGTTTTCAAACCAGCCGCTCTTTCCCTTGTCGGCGACCCACTTCGGCCTCGGGTCTATGGCGGCGACTATGTTCTTCGCGAGCGACGGCTTTTCGGCTATGATCAGTATTTTCGGCATTTTTCCTCCGGGATCCCCGGCGGTGAAGGAGCGGCGCGCGGCGGACTGCCTTCCGCCTCCGCGAGCCTTTTTGGGGACCCTTTGTTTTTTATTATAACTCAGATCGGTCCCGAAATCAAGTTTTTTCGGGAAGGCGGCGACAAATATCGGGTTGGGTGTTGAAGAATCGGCGAAAATATGATAAAATATAGTTTAAAATATGCTATTATAGAAAAGAGCGGCTTTTTATGGACAGAATTTGCGGCAGCGTTCTCGAGGCGGTCGGACAGACCCCCGTCATCAGACTGAACAGGATGCCTCTTCCCGGCAGCGCCGAGATCCTGGTGAAATTCGAGGGCCTCAACGTGGGAGGCTCGATCAAAACCAGGACGGCGTTGAACATGATCGAGGCGGCGGAGAAGGAGGGGCTGATCGGCCCCGGCACCGTCATCGTCGAGCCGACCTCGGGCAACCAGGGCATAGGGCTCGCACTCGTCGGAGCGGTTAAGGGATACAGGACGGTCATAATCATGCCTGATTCGGTCAGTGAGGAGAGAAGACTGCTTATCCGCCACTACGGAGCCGAGGTGCGGCTCGTCCACGACGAGGGCGACATCGGCGCCTGCATATCCGAATGCGTAAGGATCGCCGAGGAGATGGCTGCCTCCGATCCGAAGGTCTTTCTCCCACAGCAGTTCAAAAACCGGAACAATACCGACGCCCACAGATATCACACCGCCCTCGAGATCATGGATCAGGTCGCCCGGCCGATCCACGGTTTCTGCTCGGGGATCGGCACCGGCGGGACGCTGACCGGGATCGGCGAGGTCCTGAAGCTGCAGAACCCGGATATCGAGATATGGGCGGTCGAGCCCGAAAACGCCGCGATACTCGCCGGCGGAACGGTCGGCACACACCTCCAGATGGGGATCGGCGACGGAATCATACCCGATATTCTCAACCGGAACATATACGACGCGATCTACGTCGTCCCCGACGAGGAGGCTCTGCGGACGTCGAAGGATCTGGCGAGGCTCGAGGGCCTGATGTGCGGCATATCCAGCGGCACGAACGTCGCCGCCGCGATCAGACTGGCAAAAAAGCTCGGGCCGGGAAAGACGGTCGTTACGATCCTTCCCGACACCGCCGAGAGATACTTCTCGACGCCTCTCTTCGACGACTGAGGCGACGATCCGGTGACTCAGCCTCCGAACGGGCCCTTCCCGGCTGACGGCAAACAGTAAAGAAATGAAGGATCAGTATATGACAGAATACAGCCAAAACCCTTCCCGGGATAAAGATACCTGCGCGGCGGAGGGGAAAAAGGAGTTCCTGACCGAGCTCCACTGCCACACCTCCGAGGTATCGAGGTGCGGAAAGGCGACCGCCGCCCAGGTGGTGGATTTCTACCTCTTCCGCGGATACACGACGGTGGTCCTGACGAACCACTTAAACAAAAGCACCTTCAACAATCCGAGATACGGCGATCAGTCGGGCTGGGACTGGCCAAAGCGGGTGGATTTCTTCGTCGGCGGCTACGAGAAGATGAAGGAGGCGGCCGCGGGCAGGCTCAACATACTGCTCGGCTGCGAGTTCAGGTCCTTCACAGGTCCGAGCGACTATCAGATCTACGGAATCACGAAGGAGTTCCTGCTTGAGCACCCCGATATTCAGCAGCTTGAGATAAAAGAGGTCTCGAAGCTCGTGAGAGCCGCGGGCATGCTCTTCATACAGGCCCATCCCTTCAGGGACGGAATGTACATTACCAAGCCTTCGAGGCTTGACGGCATCGAGGTCTTCAACGGCAATCTCACGAAGGACAACCGCAACGATATCGCGGAGATCTGGGCGGACAGATACGGACTGATCAAGGTCTCGGGGACAGATTACCACGGGAAAAATCCGCAGGCGATGCCGGTAGGCATAGCGACCGACTTCCCGATCGAATCAAACGAACAGCTGCTCTCCACCCTGCGGTCGGGAAACTACAGGCTGCTCCGCAACCGCCTGGCCTCCGACGGGGTTACCGAGGAGAGGTACTGACCGCAGCCCGACAAAACCTGGCCCGGACCCTGCCGGGGCTGAGAAAGAAGATATACGAAAACAAAACACACCCGCAATAATAAAAATTTGAATAATAGCAGGAAAGGACTGCCCTTATGGAAAAGATCAGAGTAACCATCTGGAACGAATTCAGACACGAGAAGACGGTAGAAAAGGTAAGGAACATCTATCCGGGCGGCATGCACGCGAAGATAGGAGAATATCTATCTCAGTATCCCGGGATCGAGGTCACCCTCGCCGCTCTCGACGATCCCGATCAGGGACTTCCCGACAGCGTCCTCGAAAACACCGACGTCCTGATCTGGTGGGGCCACATGGCCCACGGAGAGGTCGACGACAGGCTTGTGACGAAGATCCAGCGCCGTGTTTACATGGGCAGGATGGGCTTTATCGCCCTTCACTCGGCTCATCACTCAAAGCCCTTCCGCGCCATCGTCGGAACGATGGGCAACCTCACCTGGGGCCGCGAGCAGAAGGAGATCCTCTGGAACATGCTGCCCACCCATCCGATCGCCGAAGGCATCCCTCAGAACTTCTGCCTCGAGTCGGAGGAGCTCTACGCCGAGCCCTTCTTCGTGCCTCAGCCGAACGAGCTCATCTTCGGAGGCTGGTACGAGGACGGATACATCTTCCGCTCGGGCATGACATATCTGCGCGACGCCGGCAGGATCTTCTATTTCCAGCCCGGCCACGAGTCGGTGCCGACCTTCTACAACCCATACGTTCTCCGGATCATCTACAACGCGGTCAGATGGACGGCTCCGTCGACTCCGGGATACGAATACAAGGACCACTGCCCGCATGTCGTCAGCGCGGTGAAGTTCGCCGAGCTCGAAGCCGCCGGAAAGACCAAATCCAACACATACATCACGGTAAAGGATCTGCCGGCCGAAGGCAAATAAAATGACTGTCTTCCCGGCCCTGACCCGAATTTTTCCCGGGGAGGGAGTTTTCAATGCGCGACTCTGAGCACGAATACCTCTTCCATCAGGGGACGGATTTCAGGGCCTACGAGTATATGGGCTCCCACTCCGCGGGCGACGGGACGGCCGTCTTCAGGGTCTGGGCACCGAACGCGGCCGATGTCGCGGTCTGCGGCGACTTCTGCTCCTGGGACGCCTCGCGGGCGATCCCGATGAAGAGGATCACCGAAGGCGGCGTCTGGGAGGCGCGGACCGGCCTTATCGAAGATGGTTCAAGGTACAAATACCTGATAAAGGCCTCCGACGGCCGTCTGCTCTGGAAATCCGATCCCTATTCGGTCCGCCTCGACTCGCCTCCCGAGTGCGCGTCGGTCCTCGGAAGGATGCCTTCCGACTACCCCTGGACCGATTCGGGCTGGATGGCAACGCGTCCGTCCGCCCGGGACTTTTCGCGCCCGCTGAACATATACGAGCTTCACGCCGGCTCCTGGCTCAGGGGAGAGAACGGCAGATACCTGACCTGGGGGGAGCTCGCGACCGAGCTCGCGCCCTACGTGAAGGCGATGGGATACACCCACGTCGAGCTGCTCCCGGTATCCGAGCATCCCTTCGACGGCTCCTGGGGATACCAGGTCGGAGGGTTTTTCGCCCCGACGTCGAGGTTCGGCTCGGCGCGCGATTTCTGCGGGTTCGTCGAATCGATGCACAACGCCGGGATCGGCGTCATCCTCGACTGGGTTCCCGCCCATTTCCCGAAGGACGCTTTCGGCCTCTGCGAGTTCGACGGGAAGCCCCTTTACGAATACCAGGGGAAGGACCGGATGGAGCACGAGGGCTGGGGCACGAGGTGCTTCGACGTCGGCAGGAACGAGGTCGAATCCTTCCTTGTCTCCAACGCCGTATACTGGGCGGAGATCTATCACGCCGACGGCCTGAGAGTCGACGCCGTCGCGTCGATGCTCTATCTTGATTTTGACAGACGTCCGGGCGAGTGGATACCGAACATATACGGCGACAACCGCAATCTCGAGGCGACCGCCTTCTTCGGAAAGCTGAATTCATACATGAAGGCAAACTATCCGCACGTCATGATGATCGCCGAGGAGTCCTCCGCCTGGGGCGGGGTGACGGCCGATCCGCCGGAAGGTCTGGGATTCTCACACAAGTGGAACATGGGCTGGATGAACGACGCTCTGAGCTACAAGTCGGAGCCTCCCGCCTCCAGGAAGGATCATCACGACAGGCTCACCTTCCCGGTATGCTATTCCTTCGGGGAGAGATACATCCTTCCGGTCTCCCACGACGAGGTCGTGCACGGGAAGAAGTCTCTGCTTGACCGCTCGCCACTCGGATACGACGAAAAGTTTGCCGACACCCGCGCCTTCTTCGTCTGGATGATGACCTTTCCGGGCAAGAAGCTGAGCTTCATGGGCAACGAGATCGGGCAGTTCGCAGAGTGGAAATATGACGGTCAGACCGAATGGTTCCTTACCGCCTACGACAGGCATTATCAGATGCAGAGATTCGTCTCGGATCTGAATCACTTCTACCTCGCCTCTCCCGAGCTCTGGGAGAGGGACGGCGACCCCGGCGGGTTCGAATGGACCGACGCCGACAACAGCGAGGGCGGGGTCGTCTGCTACCTGCGGGCGGCGTCGGGGAGCGGAAGGCTGCTTGTTGTCATAAACTTCTCTGGAAATGAATACCCCTTCTTCAACGCCGGAGTGCCCGGGGCGCACCGCCGCTGGGAGCGCGTATTTTCGACCGAAGCTCCCGGATACGGAGGCTCGGGAGGAGGTTCGGACGGGGTGACGGAATCGATCCCGGTCGCCGCCGGCAAATGCGGCAGCTCGCTCCGGGTTTCGCTTCCGCCCTTTTCGGGGCAGATATTCAGGCTTCTCCCCCGGAAAAGCAGAAAAAGGAAGACCGCCACCTGACTCCGGACCGCCGGAGCCTGAGCACAGAACAGTAAATATATAACATCGGATCCAGGACAGTCAAAGGACAATAATAATTCAACTATCGGGCAGACGCCGGTTATACATCAAAAGGGGAATAAAGGATGATGCTAAGAAAGAAGGAGTGCGTCGCCATGCTGCTTGCCGGAGGGCAGGGAAGCAGGCTTTACGCGCTCACCTCAAAAATCGCCAAGCCCGCCGTCCCGTTCGGCGGAAAATACCGGATCATAGATTTTACCCTTTCGAACTGCGTGAACTCGGGGATCGACACGGTCGGAGTGCTTACCCAGTACCAGCCGCTCATTCTGAACGATTATATCGGGAACGGTCTTCCCTGGGATCTCGACCGGATGTTCGGCGGCGTCAAGATCCTTCCGCCCTATCAGGGCAGGACGGGCGCCGACTGGTATTCGGGAACGGCGAACGCGATCTACCAGAACATCGAGTTCATAGACCGCTACGACCCCGAATACGTGCTCGTGCTCTCGGGCGATCACATCTACCGGATGGATTACTCGAAGATGCTCGATTTCCACAAAAAGAAGAATGCCGACTGCACCATCGCCGTCATCGACGTTCCGATCGAGGAGGCCTCCCGATTCGGGATCATGACCGCCGACGAGGACGGCAGGATAACGAAATTCACCGAAAAGCCGGCAAATCCCGACAGCACCAAGGCGTCGATGGGCATTTACATCTTTACGAAGAAGAAGCTCTTTGACTATCTCGAGGCCGACGCCGCCGATCCGAAATCTTCGAACGACTTCGGGAAGAACATAATACCGTCGATGCTCGGCTCGGGCGAGCGGATGTTCGCCTATCCCTTCGAGGGCTACTGGAGGGACGTGGGGACCGTCGCGTCGCTCTGGGGCGCGAATATGGACCTTCTCGGACCCGATCCGGTGCTCAGGCTCAAGGATCCCTCCTGGAAGATATATTCGAGGCATGACGTTTCGGCGCCGCATTTCGTCGGAAAGACGGCAAGGATAGTCGACTCGTCGGTGACCGACGGATGCGACATCGAAGGAGAGGTCAGGCACTCGGTCCTCGGCCCCGACGTCACCGTCGAGCCCGGCGCGACGGTCGCCGACTCGGTCATAATGGGCAGAGTTACCGTGAAGGCAGGAGCGAGAGTCAGCTACTCGATAATCGACGAAGCGGTCACCGTCGGCAGAGACGCCGTCGTCGGAGGTCCGGTAAGCGAGGACGGATCCGGCATCACCCTCGTCGGAGCCCGAGCCGTCATTCCCGACGGCGGGACGGTCGCTCCCGGCGAGATCATTTACACCGACTGAAGGAGGAAGAGCCATGACAGCCGCAGGTCTTATTTTCGCCAACGTGCACGACGACAGCATTTCCGAGCTCACCAGCATGAGAACGATGGCGAGCGTTCCGTTCGGCGCGAGATACCGTCTCATAGACTTTCCTCTCTCGAACATGGTCAATTCGGGCATATCCACTATCGGACTGGTGACCAGCTACAACTACCGCTCGCTTCTCGATCACATCGGGAACGGCAAGGACTGGGACCTTGCCAGGCGCTCGGCGGGCATCAAGATCCTTCCGCCTAACATCACCGCCTACGACACGCGCAGCGAGGATTCCGCATCCTTTTCCAGGCTCGGATCGCTCATCGCGTCCTCGAATTTCATATCGAGATGCGGAGCAGACGTGATCGTCCTCTCCGACTGCGACACGATATGCAATATCGATCTCTCCGCCGTCATCGGCGCTCACCTTGAGAACCGGGCGGATCTCACCGTCGTGACAAAGCATTTCAGCGACGATCACAATCACAGAGTCATGTCAAGGAATTCGGTGATCAGCTCCGACGCTTCGGGCAGGATCACCGAGGTCACCGCCTTCTCGCCCTACGAATGGAGAGGGGGAGACATCAGCACGAACATCATCGTCGCGGACAGAAGATATCTGCTCTCGCAGATCTCTGCCGCCGCGACCCGCGGATACACCAGCTTCTTCCGCGACGTCATGGCGAGAAACGCCGCGAGGGACAGGTTCTTCGTCTACCGATTCAGCGGATACTATTCCTTTGTCAATTCGATCTCCGGTTATTACGAGAGTTCGATGGATCTGCTCGACAGAAAGATCAGAGGAGAGCTTTTCGGCAATGCGCAGAGACCGATCCTGACCAAGGTCAGGAACTCAGCCCCCGCGATCTACCGTGAAGGCGCCTCGGTCAGGAACTCGGTGATCGCCGACGGATGCCTCTTCGAGGGCGAGGTCGAGAACTCTGTCATCTTCCGCGGCGTAAAGATCGGAAGGGGAGCGAAGGTGAGAAACTCGATCGTCATGCAGGACACCATCATCGAGGACAACGCCTCGCTTGACTGCGTGATCATAGACAAGAACTCTGTCGTCCGGGACAACGTTAAGATCGCCGGTCATCCGGCAATGCCCTTCTTCATCGGGAAGGGGATAATGCTCTGACGGAGACGAAGATGAGGAAAAAAAGGATGAGGATACTCTTTGCCGGCGCCGAGATCATGCCATTTGCCGCGACAGGCGGCCTCGGGGACGTCCTTGGGGCGCTTCCGCCCGCGCTTGCCTCGCGCGGAGCCGACGTCAGGGCGGTGATGCCTCTGTATTCCGCTGTCGGACGCGAATGGCGGGACAAGATGAAGAAGCTCGCCGAGTTCACCGTAAGGCTTTCCTGGAGGAACCAGTACTGCGGGCTTTATTCCCTGAAGCGAAAGGGAGTCACCTGGTATTTTATAGACAACGAATACTATTATGCCAGGGAGAGGCTCTACGGCGAATACGACGACGGCGAGAGATTCGCGTTTTTCTCGGCGGCCGTCATTGAGCTGATGAAGCAGACGGGCTTTTATCCCGACGTTCTCCATCTTCACGACTGGCAGGCGGCGCTCGCGGCGGTCTACCTCGACCGCGAGAAGAAAAACGGCGGATTCCTCGGCACGAAATGCGTCTTTACGATCCACAACATAGAATATCAGGGCCACTTTGATCCTTTTCTTCTCGGCGATCTCTTCGGACTCGGCGAGGAGGAGGGGCGGATACTGACCTGGAACGGCGCTCTCAACCTGATGAAGGGCGGGATAGCCGCCGCCGACAGGATCTCCACCGTCTCTCCCACCTATTCGAGGCAGATCCTCACATCCGAATTCGGAAAGGGCCTCGATCCCATCCTCCGCGACAGCTCCTTCAAGCTCCGCGGGATACTGAACGGGATCGACACCGAGCTTTACGATCCCGAAAAGGATCCGGCGATCGCGGTCAGATATTCGGCGGAGGATCCGTCGGGCAAGCGGGCCTGCAGCGCCGCGCTGAGGGCCGAGGCCGGTCTCCCCGACCGCGACTGTCCGCTTTTCGCGATAGTGTCAAGGCTTGCCTCTCACAAGGGACTCGATCTTGCCGTTTCCGCGATCCGCGGCATCCTGAACGACACCGACGGTCAGCTCGTCGTCCTCGGCAAGGGCGAAACGGCGCTTGAGGATTTCTTCAGGAGTCTCGAGAGGGAGATGCCCGACCGCGTCAGAGCGATGATAGTATACGACAGGGAACTGTCGAGGAGGATATACGCCGGCGCCGACATTCTGCTCATGCCCTCGAGGAGCGAGCCCTGCGGGCTTGCCCAGATGATTGCCTGCCGTTACGGCACGGTGCCGGTGGTCAGGGAGACGGGCGGACTCGCCGATTCGATCAGGCAGTGGCGACAGCTCCCCGAAGGCGGATACGAAGGCAACGGATTCACCTTCCGCGATCCCGATCCCGCCGAGCTCTATTACGCCGCGAAGGGCGCCTCCGACCTCTGGTACAGGCCAAAAGAGCGCGCGCTGCTCATTGAGAGCATGATGACGACCGATTTCTCATGGGACCGCTCCGCAGAGGAATACCTCGCGCTTTACCGTGAGGCTGCAGGCTCGTAAAAGAACTCAGAACAACGCATACATCAAGACCCGGAAGGAATAACACCGCAATGAACTACAACCCCGGAACAGAAGAGATCAGAGCAGATATAGAAGAAAAGCTTTCCCGCCTTTTCGGCGAGACGCCCGCGGATGCAAGCCGCGAACAGCTCTACAGAGCCGTCGCGGGGACGGTGAGGGAGATACTTGTCGACAAGAGGGCGAGAACGAAGGAAAAGATAGTCGCGACGCAGAGCAAGCAGGTCTACTACATATGCATGGAATACCTGCTCGGACGCTCTCTCAAGACGAATCTGCACAATCTCGGACTCGCCGAAAAATACGCCGCCGTTCTGAAAGGCATGGGCCGCGATCTTGAGGATCTCTATGAATGCGAGCCCGACGCCGGACTCGGCAACGGAGGCCTCGGACGGCTTGCCGCCTGCTTTACCGACTCGCTGGCATCCCTCGGATATCCCGCATGCGGTTTTTCGATCTGCTACGAATTCGGTCTTTTCAGACAGAAGATAATCGACGGACTGCAGGTGGAGCTTCCCGACAACTGGCTCCCCGGAGGCGACGTCTGGCTTCTGCCCCGCCCCGACAGGGTCTTTACCGTCAGGATGGGCGGCCGTGTCAGGGAGAACTGGAACAACGGACGCTGCGAGATAGCCTATGAGGATACAGAGGACGTCGAGGCCCTCCCTTACGATATGATGATATCGGGAGGCGATTCCGAGACGGTGGCGAGGCTGAGACTCTGGAAGTCGAGGCCGGTCGGCAATTTCAACATGAACCTCTTCAGCCAGGGCAGGTACGCCAAGGCGATGGAGGAATCCGCCAGCGCCGAGATCATATCGAAGGTGCTCTATCCCTCCGACAACCATACCGAGGGCAAGCTGCTCCGGCTGACGCAGCAGTATTTTCTGACCTCGGCTTCTGTCCAGAACATAATCAGGGACCATATGGCGGTCTATCACCGCATCGACAACCTCGCCGACAAGGTTGCGATCCATATCAACGACACTCATCCGGCGCTCGTCATACCCGAACTCATGCGAATCCTGCTTGACGAATACTCTCTCTCCTGGGAGCAGGCATGGGATATCACCGTGAAGACGGTGTCATATACCAACCACACCGTCCTGCCCGAGGCCCTCGAGCGCTGGAACGAGGATCTCTTCAGATTCAGGCTCCCCAGGATCTATATGATCGTGAAGGAGATCAACGAGCGTTTCTGCCGCGACGCCTGGAACAGGTATACCGGCGACTGGGACCGCATCGGTGGAATGAGCATCCTGTCCCACGGGCAGGTGCATATGGCAAATCTCGCCGTCATAGGTTCGCATTCGGTCAACGGAGTATCGGCTCTTCACTCGAAGATACTGAAGCAGAGCGTTTTTCGCGACTTTGACCGGATGTACCCCGGCAGGTTCACCAACGTCACCAACGGCATCACCCACCGCAGATGGCTCTGCTATTCGAACCGCGGGCTCGCGTCGCTGCTCGACGATACGATCGGGACGGTCTACCGCCACGATCCCGAGCGGCTTTCCGACTTTGCCGCTTTCGCTGACGATCCGGGGGTGCTCGACCGTCTGCGTTACATCAAGCATGTGAACAAGCGCAGGTTCGCCGAGCAACTCGAGGCGAAGACGGGGGTATCGGTCGATACTCATTCGGTCTTCGACGTGCAGATAAAGAGGCTTCACGAGTACAAGCGCCAGCTCCTCAACGTCCTTGACATCATCGGAGTATACCTCTCGCTCAAGGACGATCCGCAGGCTGACATCTATCCGAGGACCTATCTGTTCGGCGCAAAGGCCGCCCCGGGATACAGCTTTGCCAAGCGGACGATCCAGCTCATCTGCAAGCTGTCGGAGGAGATCGAGGCAGATCCCGCCGTCCGCGGCAGGCTCAGGGTCATCTTCCTGGAAAACTATTCGGTCAGCATGGCGGAGTCGCTCATACCCGCCTCCGAGATAAGCGAACAGATATCGCTCGCCGGCAAGGAGGCCAGCGGCACAGGCTGCATGAAGCTCATGATGAACGGCGCGCTGACCGTCGGCACCCTTGACGGGGCCAACATCGAGATGCGCGACGCCGTCGGCCAGGACAACATATACATCTTCGGAATGAAATCCGACGAGGTCGACCGGCTCTGGCTGTCGGGCTACAATTCGGCGGAATTCTACGCCCGGAACGAGCTGCTGCGCAGGATAGTCGACAGACTCGACTCCGGATTTGCGGGCGAATCCTTCGGGGATATCGCCGCCTACCTGCTGTCCGGGCAGGGGATCGCCGATCCCTTTATGTGCCTTGCCGACTTTGATTCCTACTCGCTCGTCAGGAACAGGGTCTATTGCGACTACACCGACCGCATAGGCTGGACGCGCAAAGCGCTCATGAATATCGCCGGATCCGGCTTCTTTGCCGCCGACCGCGCGGTATCCGAATACGCCGACCGCATCTGGAATATCCCGAGACTGACCTTCTCCGACTGAGATGCTGCCCTCCTTCGCGAAGGCCGCCGCGGCCCCGCCGCCGGTCATAAAAAAATATGCATCGGGACAGGACGTCTCCTGTCTCGGCGCTTTTTCCTCGGATGAGACGGTCGAGTTCCGGCTTGAGCTTCCGAGAAGGATGGCGGCGTCGGGCGTCGTCATGCGGATCAGACGGGAGGACGACGGAACAAGTTCCGCCGACCTTCCCTTCAGTTTCCTGTCCACCGATTTTCAGACCGACGTCTATCGGCTGGAGCTCGATCTGAAAGCGCTCTGCGGAGACCGTCCGTCCGGCTTTTTCAGATACAGCTTTCTCTTTCTCCGCGGATTCGACACCCTTTTTTCGGAAGCCGAATCCAACCTCCGCGCAAATGTCGCCGGATCGCCGGGGAAGGAGTTCATACTCACCGCCTTCCCGCCCTCCTTCAGAGTCCCTGAAACTGACGGCGGGATCATGTACCAGATCTTCGTCGACCGCTTCTTCCGCGGAAAAGGAGAATGCGTATACCGGGAGGGAGCCGTCATGCTTTCGCCCGACAACGGGCTTCCGTATGCCGGGATCAGGGGGACCGAGAGGGAGAACAACGAGTTTTACGGAGGAAATCTATTCGGAGTGACCGAGAAGCTCGGTTATCTCGAGTCGCTCGGGGTAACGATGATCTACCTCTCGCCGGTCTTCGACTCTCCCTCGAACCACAAATACGACACGTCGGACTATGAGAAGATCGATCCCGGCTTCGGCGGAGATGCGGCCTTCGACTCGCTTCTCGCTGAGGCGAAGCGCCGCGGCATCAGGGTGATAATCGACGGTGTCTTCAACCACACCGGGAACGACAGCCGCTATTTCGACGCCTTCGGCCGCTACGGAGGGGGTGCTCTCGAGCCGGGTTCGAAGTACGCGGAATGGTACCGCTTCGGCAACGAATACAAAAACGGATACGAATCCTGGTGGGACATAAAGATCCTGCCGAGGCTCAGGACAGACCTTCTTCCGGTCGAGGATTACTTCGCGGGAGAGGGCGGCATTGCAGACAGGTATATCAGGCGGGGAGCCGGCGGGATCAGGCTCGACGTCGTCGACGAGCTGCCCGACCGCTTCCTTCAGAGACTGAGAAGGACTGTCAAGGCCGCCGACCCCGATGCGCTGCTGATCGGCGAGGTCTGGGAGGACGCCGCCGACAAATACGCCTACGGCCGCAGGCGGAGATATTTCGACGGCGGAGAGCTCGACAGCGTGATGAACTATCCGCTCAGGAAGGCGCTGCTTGACTTCGGAGCCTTCGGGAAGGCAGAGGAGCTTGCCGATACCCTTGACAGGATACTCGCCTCCTACCCATGGCAGGTCTCGCGCTGTCTGATGAACATCATAGGGAGCCACGACACCCTGCGTGCGCTGACCTTCCTCGGCGATCCCGAAAGATGCCTTGCCCTTGCCGACGAGAAGAGGAACAGGATACTGGCCGGGGTCAAGCTCTCTGAGAGGCAGTATGACGAAGGAAAGAAGCGGCTCAAGGCGGTAAGCGCCGTCCAGTATACCGTCTTCGGTTATCCCTGCCTCTACTACGGGGACGAGACGGGTGCCGAGGGCATGGCGGATCCATTCTGCCGCGGACTGATGAGATTTCCCGGGGAGGATCCCGGACCCGATCCCGATCTCCTTGCCCATTACAGACGCCTCGGAGAGATCAAAAGGAGCAATCCTTCGGTCTTCGGCGGAGGCTACAGGAGGATCGCCGCCTCCGACGGTTATTTCGAGTTCGAGCGCTTCGACGGATCGGGGCGGAAACTAACCGTCGCGGTCAACTGCGGACGCCGGCGGAGAAGATGCCGGGCGAAGGGAAGAGAACTTTACACCGGCGCGGATGTCGACGGCATCTCTCTCGGATACTGCGGATTCGCGATCATTCTGTCGGGATGCCGGGGGAGCGAAACCGGCTGACAGGTGACGGATCCGGCAGGTAATGCCGGACAGACTGTTTTACTGAGGATTATGCGGCCGCGCAAACCTGCAAAGAGGAGCGGCAAGCGCTTGATAATGGAGAAGAATTCATTTTTATTCGATCCCGGAGAAGTGACGATAATAATACCTTCCTACGAGCCCGATTATAAACTGATAGAGACTGTTGACGGGCTGGAGGCGGAAGGCTTTACCGACATCGTCGTGATCGACGACGGGAGCGGAGAAGAATACGCCGAAATCTTTCGCCGGGTCTGTGAAAAGACTTCGGTCACCCTGCTTTCGCACCCGCGAAACAGGGGGAAGGGCGCGGCTCTCAAGACCGGCTTCCGGTTTTTTCTCGAGAACCGCCCGGACAAGGCGGGAGCGGTCACGGCCGACGGAGACGGGCAGCATCTTCCGGCAGACGTAAGAGCCTGCGCAAGAAGAATGATGCGCGAAGAGTCGGAAAGTTCCGCAGCCGGAGAGGGTCCAGAAGGGCACGCGGTCGTCCTGGGCTCCCGCGATTTTTCCGATCCTTCTGTTCCCCGCAGGAGCAGGATGGGCAACAGGATCACCAGAGTCGTATTTTCGCTGCTCTGCGGGATCAGGCTGTCTGACACGCAGACGGGACTGAGAGCGATCCCCAGGGCCTGCCTGAGCTGTCTTGCCGGCGTCAGGGGAAGCAGGTTCGAATACGAGACGAACATGCTCATCGACCTTAAATCACGGGGAACGCGTCTGCTGGAGGAGAGGATCGAGACCGTTTATATCGATTCGAACAGGGCCTCCCACTTCCGTACCTTCTCCGATTCGGTCAGGCTGTATTCCTACCTTCTCTTTTTCGGAGCCTCCTCTTTCACGAGCTGGCTTATCGATCTCGCCGTCTTCTATCTGCTCATGCGCTTCGCGGCGCCGCATTTTCCCGCTTTTGCGGCAGCTGTCGACGCGGTAATATGCAACGTCGTTGCAAGGTGCACGGGATCATTCATAAACTATCTCATCAACCGCAATCTCGTTTTCAGATCCTGGCAGACGATGAGAAAGACATTTTTCAGGTTTGTCTGCGTAGTCGTCTTCATAATGCTTTCCGCGGGGCTCTGCATCAAGGGGCTGACGCTGCTGTTCGGGATCGACCGGCCGCTTCTGGCGACGATCATCAAGGTCTTCGTGGATTTTGTTTTCTTTTTCATCAACTTCAAACTGCAGCGTGCCTGGGTCTTTGCCGAGCACCGGGGGAAAAACCGCTGAGGAAAGGTTCTTCTATGGAAGTGATATACCGGATCGACTACGCGGTGATCAACTGGATACAGAACAAGATCGCCTGTGCGCCGCTCGACGCCTTTTTCAGGCTCATCACTCATCTCGGCGACGGGGGCGTTTTCTGCCTTCTGCTGACGGCGGTCATGCTCTGCTTCAGAAAGACCCGGAAAATGGGGTTCGTGATGGCGGTATCGATCCTTATCGGTACCCTCACCTGCAACGTCATACTCAAGAACGCGGTCGCGAGGGTAAGGCCTTATGACAACTATCCCTACGATCCTCTCCGCACCGGCGATATGATCAGCAAGCTTATAAAGCTCCCGAAGGACTGGTCTTTTCCGTCGGGTCATTCGACGGTGGCCGTCGAGACGGCGGTGTCGGTCTTCTTCTTCAGAAAGAAATGGGGCGTCTTCGCGATAGCTGTCGCGCTCATTGTCGCCTTTTCAAGGCTCTATCTGTACGTTCACTACTTTACCGACGTCCTGTGCGGCATCGCGATCGGAGCGCTGTCGGCTGTCGCGGCCTATTATATAGTAAAATATGCGGAAAAGAAGATCGGCAGCGCGATCGAAAAGCGCAGGGAAGAAAAGTCCGCCGGTCAGAAAGCGTAAAACATGATATTTGCCGTTCAGAGAGTAAACAGAGCCTCGGTCGAGGTGGACGGGGCTGTAGTCGGCGGCATTGACAGGGGGCTGCTCGTCCTCTGCGGGATCAGGGAGGGCGACGACCGGGAGACCGCCGCGAAGATGGTGAAAAAGCTCTGCGGCCTGCGCATATTCGACGACGCCGCGGGAAAGACGAACCTTTCGGCGACCGACGTCGGCGGGAGGCTGCTCATCATATCGCAGTTCACCCTCTGCGCCGACTGCTCGCACGGCAACCGGCCGTCTTTCACAGGCGCCGCGAGACCCGAGACTGCCGAACCCCTCTACCGATTCATCCTCGACGAGGCAGAAAAGTATATCCCCGGAGTTGAGAAGGGGATCTTCGGCGCGCATATGAAGGTCTGCCTCGAAAACGACGGTCCATTTACCGTCATCCTCGATTCCGACGTGATCTGCCCGAAAAAATGATATGAGCGCGCAAAAGAAAAAAGGAGCCGCCCCGAGGCGGCCCTTTTTTCTTTTGCGATTCGGTCAGTATGTTCCCTCGGTGTCGCCGGTTACGTTCCCGGCGGCTTTTTTGCCTCGGGATGTCGCGACTCTCTTCATCAGCTCGCTGCGGAAGAGCTCCTCGTCGAAGGGGATCGAGATCTCCTTCCCGAGCCACGCCGAAAGGTGGATGGCGTTTGAGATAGTCAGTCCGTTGATCCCCTCGCGTCCGTCGGCGACGAGAGGCTCGCCCCTGAGGATCGCTCCTCCGAAGGCGCGCAGCACGCCGGCGTGCTGAGGATTCTGACCGTCTGTCTCGGGGATGATATCGGTCTTTCCGGGATGCGCGAAGACCTTGCGGTTGACCTTTGAGAATTCGTCTATCGGCATGTCGAGCTTCGCCAGCGTCAGCGACTTCTTGTCGCAGACAAGGGTACCTCCGTCGCAGGTGATCTCGAAGCGGTTCGTTCCGGGATAGTCTCCCGTCGAGGTTATGAAGGTCCCGGTCGCGCCGTTTGCGTACTCGCAGTAGACCGTGACGTCGTCCTCGACCTCGATGTTATGCCATCTGCCGAATTTCATGCGCGAGTCGATAAGCACCGGCATCCCGCAGATCCACTGCCAGAGGTCGAGCTGATGCGGGCACTGGTTGAGCAGGACGCCTCCGCCCTCGCCCGACCAGGTCGCGCGCCAGTCGCCCGAATCATAGTATAACTGCGGGCGGTACCAGTCGGTGATTATCCAGCTGGTCCTTCTTATCTCGCCGAGCTCGCCCGACTCGATTATCTCCTTCATCTTCCGGTAGAGGTGATTCGTCCGCTGGTTGAACATCATCCCGAAGACTAGCTCGGGATGCCGGTCTGCCTCGTCGATCATCTCCCTGACCTGGAGCGTATAGACTCCCGCCGGCTTTTCGCACATAACGTGCTGCCCGTGCTTCATGGCGTCGATCGCCATCGGCGGGTGAAAATAGTGCGGGATGCAGACGAGAACGGCGTCGCAGAGGCCTGAGGCGATCAGCTCGCTGCCCTCGGCAAAGGATTCGAATGGAGGATTTGCAGTCTTTCCCTCGGCGACCAGCTGCGCGTATTTTTCCGCAGCCCAGGCAAGCCTTTCGGGACGCCTGTCGGCGATCGCCGCGATCTCGAGATCGGGGACTTCTCCCTCCATGATCGTCTTGAAGTGGCCGGAACCCATGTTTCCGACGCCGATTATTCCTGTACGGACCTTTTTCATTATCGATCAGTTCCTTTTCGTTTTTTTCGGGGGGCGGTCAGTCCTTCGCGCCGAGGGCGCGCAGGGCGTCGAGACTCTGCTTCAGGCAGTCGAAGGGATCCTCGCCGTAGCAGTGGTCCTGTTCGACAAAAGCGTACCTGACTCCCGCCTTTTCGCCCTCGTCGAGTATCCGCCGGTAGTTGAGATTGCCCTTTCCGACCGGCGCCATCCTTACCGCCTGATCCTCTCCGCTGTAGACCATGTCCTTGAAATGGACGCAGTCGACTCTGCCCGAAAGACGGGCCAGCCATTCGGCGGGGTCGCCTCCGCCGGCGGTCACCCAGTAGGTGTCAAGGGTGATCCCCGCGATCGAGGCGGGGAAGCGACGGGCGATGCGGTCGAGGACGACCTCTCCGTCCGGGGTGTGCGAAAACTCCATGTTGTGGTTGTGGTACATGAATTTCAGGCCGGCGGCGCCGATCTTTTCGACGGCGGGCTCAAGAGAGTCGAGCACCCGGTCGAGGACGGCGACGTCGCAGCCGCACTTTTTGAAATCCGGCGCCGAACCGAGTCCGACATATGTCGCGCCGAAGATTTTGTGTTCTTCTATCACGCGGTCGGTCTCTTCGACGATCCGACGGTAGGCAGTGTGTGTGATCGGGGCCACCAGGGAGTATTTTTCAAGCTTCTCCCTCATCCAGCAGGGGTCGTATTCGCATACGCCCGACAGCTGAACGGCACGGTAGCCCATCTCCGAGCAGAGCCTCAGGGCGCTTTCAAGCCCTTCGGTCGTCTCGCATTCTTTTCTGACGGTATAAAGCTGTGCACCGATTATCATTTTTCAGCCTTTCGTTGGTGTGATGCGGGTCAGGCCGAGGCGATCAGCGATCTCAGCGTCTTTGTCGCGAAATCGAAGGCCTCGCGACCCGAGGCGAAGCTCAGGGCTTCGCCGACCGCCGGGCGTCTTCCGCCCTCGAGCGCCGAGAGACCGGTGAACTTCTTGAGGTGAGGCTCAAGCGTCAGCACTTCGACTCCCGCCGCGGCAAAGAGAGGAAGGAGCTTTGCCAGATTGCCGACGCCCCATCCCGGAGGAACGATGTGTCCGTCGGGGGCGGCGTCCTTTATATGGCAGTAGGAGGTGTATTTCCCGAGAAGCTCCCATGCCTCAAGCGTGTCCTGACCGCACTGAACGAAGTTCGCGGGGTCAAAGACGGCGCGCAGCGAGGGGAGCGCCGAATGTATCATCGCGCACCCGGGAGCCTTTTCGCCGAAGATGCCCTTTTCGTTCTCGTGGCAGAGCTCGACTCCGCTTCCGGCGGCGCGGTCGCAGAAGACGCCGAGCCGCTTTACCACCTCGTCGAAGGCTCCCGGGACCTCCGCGGTCCCGTAGAAGGAGAAGAGCCTTATCCTTTCCGCGCCGCATATGTGGGCGGTGTCGAGGACGCGGAGGAAGCGGTCGGTCTCGTCGTCGGCGGGAGAGGAGATGTCGACCTTCCCGATCGGCGAACCGATCGACCATACCTTTATGCCGGCGTCGTCAAGCCTCGATCTGACCTCTGCGGCCTTTTCGGGAGTGATGTCGGCGACGTTGACTTTGTCTATTCCGCGCAGCTCGATATAACCGATGCCGTTCTCGCGGAGCGCCTTTATCTGGCCGGCGAGGCTGCTGTCAGCCTCGTCGGCGAAGGCGCACAGACTGAACAGGTCCTGTTCCATGTCGGTTCCTTTTTCAGATGCCCGTCATCTGATCAGTTGCTTGATCCAGCGCTTCTCGGAGAGGGATACCTTTCCGTCGACGGCGCAGATCATCAGGCAGACGGTAACTATGTCGTCCTTCAGGTCCTCCGAAAGAGTTCCGAGGATGTCGATCATCTCGTCGACCTGTTTCTTCATCTCCCGGTTGCCGCTCCTGCTCTTCTTTACAGACTCTTTGACGAGCGAGTAATCGGCGGCTTCACCGAAGAAGGAGCGGAAAAGCGGATAGGCGAGGACATACTCGTCCTCGGTCAGCTTGTTGTCCGACACTATCGCTCCCATGATGAAGGATGCGAATATCTCAAGGCCGGACATGCCGTCCTCGGTGATCCCGGCGAGAGCGGGAAGGATCCGGGCGGCCTTTTCGTTAAGGAGCTCGGAATAGGTTTCGGAGTCCAGTTCCTCAAAAAGGCGGCAGAGGTCGTTGAATTCCTTCATGATCCCGACCTCTTATTTCTTGAAGAGGCCGGTGATCGTTGAGATCACTCCGGAGGCTTCGTCGAGATTGAGCTTTGCCTTGACGGCTTCGACGATCTTCTTTATGATGTCGTTCGTGACGTCAGTTTTGATGAAGCCTCTGACGGTTCCCTCGGGATCCTTTTTGAATTTGTTGAGAGCCGTCGTGCTCCCCGAGAGCTTGGAGACTATCTCATCGACTTTGGCTTTGATTTCGTTTGCGTTCATTTTTGTGACCTTGCCTTTCTTATAAATTTTTATATCATACTGTTTCGCGCCGGCGGTCCGCGTCAGCCTCGCCGGTAATGACCGGTGTCAGTCCGAGAAGGCCGCGTTGATCTCGTCAAGTCCCCTCTTCCAGGTCGATTTCTCGTTTGCCCTGAGTATCGTCGACCATGCCTTGCTGTCTCTTACGCTTTCCTGGAATCTGGAGTAGGGGGTGTTCAGAGCTGTGGCGAATATCCTTCCGAGATCGAAGACGACCGAGGAGCGGATTATGTCGTACATCTCAGCCGAGATCGCGTCGTCGGTGTAGCGGTATTTCAGGTTGACCTCATAGAGGGCGGGGGAGATGTTGCGGTAGCTCTCGGATGCGTAGCATTCAAGTACGTAGGCGCTCATCTTCTCGTCCTTGATGTCGCAGGGGATGCCGTAGATCGAGATCGGGTTTCCGAGCAGAGTGTAGAATTTTTCCTGATCGGTGTCGTATTTCGGGTTGGGAATGACTCCGAAGGGGACCTCGTTCTCCTTGAAGGTGGCGGAGTTCCTGCAGCGGTCGTTCCAGAAAAGAGATTTCTGAGCGGAGAACCACTGGTGTACCCTGTTGTTTTCGGTCATCAGATAGGCTCTGTCGTTCGAGTGGAAGAACTGTGCCACCTTTTCGGCAAGCTGTCCCATCTTCTCGGATTTCCAGTCATCGCTGATCACGAGCTCGTCTCCCGAGGGATCGATGACCTTCATGCCGCTTCCGCAGGCGAATATGTCGAGGTGGAGGGTGTAGGCGTACTGTCCGTAGGTATCGCCGAGTGAGGGAGAGCCGCTTCCGTCGGAATCCTCATAGATGCCCTCGCACATCTCGAACATCTTGTCGATCGTCCATTCGTTCGACTGAACGAGCGCGTAGGGGTCGGGGAGGGATCTGTCTGTGATCATATCTCTGTTGAAGAAGGTCACGTACATCATGTAGATCACGTTGGCGGAGATATCGCCCGAGGCGAAGAAGAGCTTTCCCTTGATCGTCGCGTCCTCGATCAGGGAGTCGGGCCACCAGGGCTTCTCCCAGTCAAGGTATTCCATCGATCTCAGATCCGAAAGATATCCCTTTACGGCGAGGTTCCCGGCCGACAGGGAATAGGTGCCGATCATGTCAAGATCGCGCTGGCCGCCGTCTATGATCGCCTTGACCTTGTTGGTGAATCCGGCGACGTTGCTCGCGTTGCCCGGCTCGCCCACGAAATTGAGCTTTACGCCGGCTCTCGTCTCGACCGAGGCGTTCCTGGCGTATATGGCGTCGTTGATGGCTTCGCCTGTCTGTTCGGTAGCCACGAATTCCTCATGCTCTCTGTCCGACCAGTAGAGGATGCTGAACTCGGTGTCGCCGAAGCTGATCTCGGGCAGACTGTCCTTGAGATATCCCTTCGAGTCGAGATTGGAGGTCGTCTCGTCGGGGGCCTGAGTCGTTATCGCTGCGGGGGCGGTGGTGTCGTCGGTTTTGTTGTCGCCGGCGCAGGCCGTGAGCGCAGAGATCAGAAAGAGACAGCCGAGGATGAATGCTGTGAGTTTTTTCATATGATTTACTCCTTTTGGGATTTGTTTTCTATCGCGTCGATATCCGCTATCAGCTTTTTCCCGGCCGCGGCGGCGTGTTCATAGTACCTGTCGGCGGTCCAGTCGGGGTAGAGATCAGAGTTCTTCCTGATCAGCTCGAGCATAACAGTCCCGGTATATCCGGATTCGGCTATCTGGGCGGCGATGTATCCGAAGTCGATCGATCCGTCGCCGGGGATCAGGTGTTCGTCCTTGTTGAAGACGCAGTGGTTGTCGTGTATGTGGAGGGCCGAGAGCTTATGACCGAAGATCGGCATGTAGTGCCTTCCCGGAGTGAAGCAGAACTCGTGTCCGCAGTCCCAGCAGAAGCGCGCGGTCTCGGGGAATTCCTCGAAGGCAAAGGCGAGGTTGGAGAGCATCCGCTGGTTCTCGTAGCAGATGAGGACGTTCGCCTCCTTCGCGATCTCCATCAGCTTTGCCCAGCGGGCGTAGCCGGTGTCGTTGACGTGGGGCGGGTTGAGTCCCGACGAGAGGTGGACGACAATCGCCGGTACGCCGTGGAACGCGGCCTTTTCGACCGATCTGTAGAGGCGCGCGGCCATGTCGTCGCCTTCCTCGCCGGGCTTCCAGATGTCGTTGATCTTGTTGAAGGGGGCGTGGAAGTTGTCGCAGCTGATGCCGGCGTCCTTAAGGGCCGGTATGATGGAATCAAGGTTCGGGTTCTCGGATCCTGTGAAGCATGCCTCAAAGCCGTACTTCTTCATCATCGAGATCTGTTCGTCAAGCTGAAGACCGCCGTAGCAGCCGAGCGAAACGCCGAGTTTGCGGGTCATTATGATACCTCCGGTAGTAATGGATAACAGTTTTCAGGCAGGTAAAGAGGGAAGAACCGCGAAATTTATAAGATCAGTCCGAGGCAGTCGCGGAGCAGCTTTTTCTCGGAGTCCGAGGTTCCCGCCATCGCCGAGGACGAGGCGATCGCGTCGTAAAAGGCGCCGGCGTCCGACGCGGGGAGCCCGAGCTCTTTCAGCGAGAGGGGCATTGAATATCCCGCGAGCAGCTTCCGGAACTCCCCGGCGCGCGAGCAGTCTCCGCCGTCGTTGTAGGCGATCTGGACGATCATTCCGATCGCGACGAGCTCGCCGTGAAGGTAATCCCTGACCGTCCCGGGCCTGAGAGTGCGGCTTGTCTCGTATATCTTGTGCGCCAGCGCACTCTGGTTCGATCCCCTCGCCAGTCCGCTGATCGCTCCGGTGAGACAGACGGTCAGGAAGATAAGATCGTAAAGCGCCCTGCCGCAGCGGCGCTCTGAAAGCTCGGCTGCGGCGGAGGGGAGCAGCTCAAAGAGACGACGCCAGGTGTATTCTCCCAGGACCGACGAGGCGAAGAGCCCGGCGTCGGTCTCGTCCTCGGTGCGTCCGCGGAGGCGGTGGGAGATCTCGGGCAGCTTTGCTGCGGCGTCGAAGACTCCCGAGGTCATCATCCTCAGCGGCTGACGGGCCAGGACGTCGGTGTCGGCGATGACGCAGCCGACCTCGACCGGCCAGTGCTGCGACCTGAGATAGCCGCATTCGTCGTCGTATAGAACGCTCAGAGGGGTGCATGCCGCGCAGGTCGCCGAGGTCGTCGGGATGTTCAAGAGCGGGAGGCGGGCCTTTATCGAGCAGTATTTCGAGATGTCCATGACGTTCCCGCCGCCGGCTCCGACGACGAGAGATGCTCCGTCAAAGAGCCCTTCGGCGATCATCCGGTCCCCGTGACCGGGATTGCAGAAGCCTTCGTAGATGTAGTATACCGGCTCGAAACCCGCGCCGCGCAGCGAGTCGTCAAGCGCCGGGGAGGCCTCCGAAAGGGCGGTCCTTCCGCATATGACGGCGATCTTTTCCTTTCCGGGCGGGCAGAGCATGCCGTCCGGCAGCCCGGCGATCCCGGTCACCAGCCTCAGGGCCTCTCTTCCCGCAAAAGAGAGAGCGCCGGCTTCCTGTATGTATCTTCCGCAGCCGATCCTGAAGGACCGGTCGACGAACTTGAGATCGGCAGCCATTCTTTATCTCAGCAGCTCTTCGGGGATCGAGTCCGCCAGGCGGACGGCTCCCGCGAAGGAGGGATGGAGATGGTCGCCCGAATCGTATTCGGGGATCATGAGATCGGGAGAGGCGGGATCGCGGACGGCGGCCTCGAAATCAAGGACTCCGTCGCAGCCGGCTTCCTTCCTGATCCAGTCGTTGACGAAGAGGCGGGTCCTCTCCCTTTCGCCGTCGCCGTTCTTGCAGCGGGGGCAGGGAAGAAGCGTCGCGAGATATACCTTGATCCCGAGTCGGTGAGCGGTGTCTATATAGAATTTATAACCCTTTTCGATCATTTCCCCGGCGGTCGGGAGCTCGCTCATCGGGCAGATGCGGTTGCCCTCGCCGGGAAGGATGAGGTCGTTGATGCCGTGCAGTATGAAGACGCTGTCGACGCCGGCCTGCGAGATGTCTCTTTCAAATCTCTTTATCCCGGCCTCGCCGAAATGCTTCTTTATCCTGAAGCGGTAGTCGCGAAGGATTCGGCCTCCTCCGATCGCCTTTCTGATCACCGAGACGTTCCTTATCCCGAGGTCGTATATCCTGTGTGCCAGGGCGTCGGGCCAGGGCTGGGCGGTTATCGAATCGCCGAAGGCGACGATCGCGCGGCAGTCGGGAGAGGTGAGAAAATCTATCGTGTTAAGGAAGACGTAAGGGCCGTTTTCGCCGTATTCCTCGAGCGGGACGCATTCGGCCGCCGCCCAGTTGCCCTTGCCGTAGTATTTTTTGATGTAGTAGCCGTTGTTCGAGTGACCTGTGACGAGCCTTGTCAGATCGGCGAAATAGATGCTTACGCAGAACTCCTCGCCGGCCTCAAAGCTGAAGGGGACCGGGTCGCTGACGGCGTCCTCACCCGCACGCATGACGAGATCGGGATTCCCGCCGAATGTGACTCTCGCGTTCGTTTCGGGAATGATATATTCGCCCGACGCGCGCTTCGCGACGAAGACTCCGGCGATCCTGACCGCCTCGGGTCCGTAGCGGTTCGAAAAATGAAGCCTCAGGGCGCTGCCGGCGACCGTCGGGAAGATGACGTATCTGAATGACTGATCCTCAATGAACTCGGCGTGGTTCTGGGAGACCACCGACACGGCGCAGCCCCAGCCCGCGACCCATTTTTTCTCCGTCTCAATCTCCATCTGCTTTTCCTTTTCTGCGTTTCCGCCCCGGGAGGCCCCGGGACTATACAATAATTCTTTTATATTATAGCATAAATCTTCTTACCAAACAATAATTATTTTTTTCTTTTTTCGGGTTCAGTGTTTCTTATTGTTGACAAATACTCTCCCCGGTTGTATACTTAAAACACAGGATCCGCGCGCGCTGAGCCGGAGCCCCGCCGGGCTGCCGAAGCTTCCGGCGCGCCCCGATCCGCCCGCCATTTTCTTTTCCGGAGGTGTCCAATGGTAAGTATGTACAGACAGGTCAAGACGCTGCTCGGTGAGCTTGAAAAGATGATCCCCAAAGAGGAATACCGCCCGGGCGGAATCGAGTATCTGCCCTGCGGATACAGGAAGGACAGCTTCCCGCCCGAAGAGGGATTTCTGCCCTTTGAGAACGGCGGCAGATGGGGGACCGGGAACGATTCCCACGCCTGGTTCCGACTGCACATTGACCTTCCGGACAGCATGAAACAGGATCCGACCGCCGCGCTCCTCCTGTCGACCGACCGCGGTGGCTGGGACGCCAGCAACCCGCAGGTGATCTGCTTTATCGACGGAGTCATGCGCCAGGGCGTCGATACCAACCACCGCGAGGTAAGGCTCAACCTGCCGGGTGAGGACCGCGATTCCTTCGACATCCTCCTCTACGCCTACACCGGCCCGAGGATCGCCGAAGCATCCCTTTCTCTGTCGGTCGTGACGAAGCACGCCGAAGTCGAGAAGCTCTGGTACGATATTTCTGTCCCGGCGAGGGCTCTCGAATGCACAGAGAAGAACACCCGCGAATACATGGAGACGCTGTCCGCGCTCAGCCGCGCCCTGACGATGGTGGATTTCCTCGAGCCGCGGGGAGAGGACTTTTACGAATCGGTGAAGGCGGCGGACGCCTGGCTCGAGGATAATTTCTATTCGCAGTGCCGGGGCAACGGCACGTCGGCCGTCTGCATCGGGCACACGCACATCGACGTCGCCTGGCTCTGGCCGATCAGGCAGACGAGGGAGAAGGCGCAGCGCTCCTTCGCGACCGTCATCGAGCTTATGAAGCGCTATCCCGAGTACCGGTTCATGTCCTCCCAGGCCTATCTCTACAAGGCGGTCAAAGAGGACGCTCCCGAGCTTTACCGCGAGATAAAGAAGATGGTCGCCGCCGGAAGGTGGGAGGTCGAGGGAGCGATGTGGCTCGAGGCCGACTGCAACCTGCCCTCGGGCGAGTCGCTCGTACGCCAGATAATCTACGGAAAGCGCTTCTTCAAAGATGAGTTCGGCGTCGATTCCCGTGTCCTCTGGCTCCCCGACGTCTTCGGATACTCGGCGGCGCTGCCCCAGATCCTTAAAAAGAGCGGCGTCGACTGGTTCGTCACCTCGAAGATCAGCTGGAACGATATGAATATCATGCCATATGATCTTTTCAGATGGCGGGGGATCGACGGGACCGCGGTCCCGACCTACTTCCTCACCGCACAGAAGAAGGGGAGGGACGACTCCTTCTCGAAAGGGACGACCTACAACGCGAACACCAACCCCGAGATGATCGCCGGGACCTACAACCGCTTCCAGCAGAAGGATCTTTCCGACGAGGCCCTCGTCACCTTCGGCTTCGGGGACGGCGGAGGCGGTCCCACCTCCGAGATGCTTGAGATCCTCCGGAGGCAGAAGGAGGGCCTGCCCGGACAGCCGAAGGCCGTCATCGGGTTCGCCGGCGACTTCCTGAAGAGGCTCGAGGCCCGGATGGAGGAGGGCGTGAGAGTGCCCGAATGGAGGGGCGAGCTCTACCTTGAATACCACCGCGGAACATACACATCGAACGCGAAAAACAAGAAGAACAACCGCCGCTCCGAACTGCTCCTGCAGCAGGCCGAGCTACTCTCGGCATCGGCGGAGCTGCTGCTCGGCAAGCCCTTCCCGTCGGAGGAACTCTCGGAGATGTGGGAGACGGTGCTCACCGACCAGTTCCACGACATAATCCCCGGCTCCTCGATAAGGGAGGTCTACGAGGACACCGACCGCGACTACGCCGCGATCTTCGCGAAGACGGGTGAGATAACCGAAGCGAGGCTTTCGGCAATCGCGTCGGCGGTAGATACAGACAAAAAATTTGTGGTTTTCAATCCGCACTCCTTCGAGGGCAGCGGGACCGTCAAAGTCGGAGGCCGGACATACAGCGTAACGGGGATCCCTGCGAAGGGCTACCGCGCCGTCGATCTCGCCGACCGGGGCTGCAGCGTAAGCGCCGAAAAGACGGAGGATGGATACCGCTTCGAGAGCCCCTGGTGGATCGCGGTCTTCGACGGAAATGCCGAGCTCGTCTCGCTCTTCGACAGGGAAAACCGCCGCGAGGTCATCGCGGAAGGGGAGAGGGCGAACAGTTTCAGGATCTATGAGGACTACCCCGACAGGTATGACGCCTGGGAGATCGTCGAATACAGCGGATACAAGTATCTCACGCTCGGCGCCGCCGAATCGGTCAAAATAGTTTCCGACGGCCCGCGGCGCGGACTCTCGTTTGAGAAGGCGCACGGCGACAGCCGGATATGTCAGACGGTCTGGTTCTGCGACTCGATGCCGAGGATAGACTTCGAGACCCGCCTCGACTGGCACGGCAAGCACCGCATACTCAGGACCGCCTTCCCGGTCGCGGTGAACTCCGACAGGGCTTCCTTCGAGATCCAGTTCGGCCACACCGAGCGGCCGACCCACTTCAACACCTCCTGGGACAGGATGAAGTTCGAGACCTGCGGCCACAAATTCGCCGATCTTTCTGAGGGCGGTTACGGAGTTTCTCTCCTCAACGACTGCAAGTACGGCTACAACATCCACGGACACACGATGATGCTTACCCTGCTCAAGTGCCCGTCATACCCGAACGAGGTCGCCGACGAGGGAGTGCACGAATTCACATACTCGCTCCTGCCTCACGCCGGCACGCTCTATGACTCGGATACCGTCCGCCAGGGGTATATGCTCAATCTGCCGATGACGGCGGTCGAGGTTCCTGCCGGCGCGCCTGCGGAATCCGCCCGTCTGCCCGAAAGCTGGTCGGCGGTGACCGTCGGAGCCACTAACGTCGTCGCCGACACCGTCAAAGCCGCCGAGGACGGCGACGGGATCGTGATAAGGCTCTATGAGAGCCTGAACAGGCGCTGCCGGACGACCGTCACCCTCGGGTTCGGGATCGAAAGCGCCGAGCTCTGCGACCTGCTTGAGAAACCTGGAAAGAGCCTGGGATTCGAATCGGGAGATGGAAAGACAACCCTTGAGATCGACGTTCTGCCCTTTGAGATAATCACGCTGAAGGTAAGGCCGAAGAAGAAGAAATAAAAAAAACTGAGGGCTGCCCATGACCCGGTTCGCGGGTATGCGGCAGCCCTTCAGGAAAGTATAGGGTTTTCTTCGCGGATCGGCGCGGGTCGTCTGCCGGCTACAGCCGGTCAGACTATCCCCGGCGCGAGGTCGTAGAGAGTCTGGTCGATGTCCGACGGGATCCCGAGCGCCCCGGCGAGGTCGGTGTCGAAGATCTCACCGCCCCTGACGCCGACGGCGACGGCTCCGCATCCTCCCGCGAGGAGGTCGACGGCGGTCGCTCCCATCCTCACGCCGAGCATACGGTCGGCGTAGGTGGGATTGCCCCCGCGCTGGATGAATCCGAGCGAAGTCTCCCTCGGAGTGATGCCGGTCAGCTCTTTGAACCTGACGCTCATCTCGCTCACCTTCCCGACGCCCTCGGCGACGATGAAGATGATCGAGTGATGTCCCGCCTCCAGCTTCTCGACCGCCTTTTTCGAGAGCTCTTCGAAATCGAATGGCCTCTCGGGGACGAGGATGAAATCGGCGCCCGAGGCGACGCCCGAATGCAGCGCGATGTTCCCGCACTTCCGCCCCATCACCTCGACGAAGCTGACCTTCCCGTGGGATTCGGCGGTGTCCTTGATCGCCTCGACCGCGTTGACGACGTTGTTGAGTGCGGTGTCGAAGCCGATGGTGAACTCGGTGTAGCCGAGGTCGTTGTCGATCGTCGCCGGTACGCAGGCGATCGGAAGGCCGGTGTCGGCAAAGAAATCCCGGGCTCCGCGGAAGGTGCCGTCGCCGCCCACGGCGACAAGGCCCTCAACTCCGTCGGAGCGCAGGTTGTCATATGCCTGAAGCCGGTATTCGCGCAGAAGGAATTCCTCGCATCTGTCGGTGTAGAGGAGAGTCCCGCCCCGCCCGAGCGCACCTCTGAAGGAGGTCTTCGCGAGATCGACGGTCTTGTGTTCTATCATCCCGCGGTACCCGCCGACATATCCGAACATTTCTATCCCGCGCGATCTTGCGTATCTCGCCGCCGCGACTATGGCGGCGTTCATTCCGGGGGCATCCCCGCCGCTTGTTATTATTCCGAGTTTCATTCCGTCTTTTCCTTCCGTGTCTTTGGCTTTCCGCCGGCGTCCCCGGCTTTCAGGTGTTCGCAGATCTCCCTCAGCGCCGCCGGGCAGCGGTCGCATCCCGGATTCTTTGCCGAACATACGTCCCGCCCGAAATCCACCAGCCGGTGGCAGGTGTCTGTCTGATATCCTGCCGGTATCTCATCCGAGAGTATCCGCTCGACCTTTTCGGGGTCCTTCAGCGTCTCGGGGTAGAACCCGAGCCTTCCGCAGATCCTGATGCAGTGGGTGTCGGCGACGATCCCCGGGATCCCGTAGACGTCGCCGAGGAGGAGATTCGCGATCTTCCTGCCGACTCCCGGCAGCCGGAGCAGCTCCTCCATGCTGTCGGGCAGCTTTCCGCCGTAATCGCGGATCAGAATTCCGCAGGCCGCCTTTATCGAGGCCGCCTTCATACGGAAGAGGCCGCAGGGCCTTACCGCCTCCTCGAGTTCCGCGATGTCCGCTTCGGCCACCGACCGGGCGGTCGGGTATCTGACGAAAAGGTCTTTACAGACCTCGTTTACCCTCGCGTCGGTGCACTGCGCCGATAGCCGTGCCATGACGAGGAGCTGCCAGGGCTCATGCCAGTCGAGCGTGCAGACCGATCCGGGGTAGAGCTCTTCGAGCGCCGCCGCGACCGCCCTGCCTCGCGCGGTGCCTTCCGCGACTCCGGCAGAAGCGCCGCGGGAAATATCTTTATTCGCTTCTTTCCGGCTCATCCCAGAGCATCCTTTCGCGGACAGTCTTTTTCCGCCCGGCTTCGTGCGGAAAAATAATTATAACACTTTCGGCATCTTTTTTCAAGAAAAATCTCTTTTTTGCAGGTCGCGCCCTGCCGCAGGGCGGCCGGCGCGGCGCGGAAAGGCAGGAAGATTAATGAACTACCGGATCGAAAAGTATATGGATTTTGAGAATCCGACGGCGGAATTCGCCGGCGTCAGACGCTCGGCCCAGGGGTTCGGCATATCCGGACGGTACGGCTATATCCTCTTTCACACCGGGATATACGCTGTCTACGATCTTGATACCCGGGATCCGCGGCCGCTCAGGGTCGGAAAGCTCGACTCATTCTGCGACGGCCCCGACAAAAGGTATATAAACCACGCGAACGACCTCGTCATCACCGAACGGGAAGGCCTCCGGTTCATGTACATACAGGCCGGCAACAGCGGGGAACGCGACGGGGGAGGTTATATCGCCCGATGCAAGGTCGAGGAGCTGACAGGGGAGGGGGCGGAAAGCCGGACGCGGCTTGTCCAGACAATCTCCTTCGATCCCGACTCTGACGGGGACAGAAGAGGCTTCGAGCCTCCCGCCTGGGGCTGGCCCTGCTGGCTTCCCGACACAGAAAACGGCCTGCTCTACATCTTCTCGGCGAGATACCGGACGACCGCCGAGTTTCTGAAATACTGCAGTGACAACAGGTATATCGTGACGGTCTTCAGGCTTCCCGATCCCCTCTCAGGAGACCTTACGCTCTCATACGGGGATATTATCGACCAGAAGCTGCTGCCATTCGACATACTCTTCACACAGGGCGGAACGGTGAGGGACGGAAAGATATACTTCACCTTCGGCTGCCGCGAGAAGTATCCCGACGGGATGCGTGTGATCGATCCCGCCGCCGGCAGATATCTGGCGAGGGTCGATCTGCACCGCAGCATCCTCGGCAGCGAGGAGCTTGAGTGCGCGGCCTTTACGCCGGAAGGGAGGCTGCTCGTCAACACCGGAGAGGGGCATATCTACTCGCTGGAGATCGATGAGAACGCCGGCGGCTGTCCGGAGGATGAAGCTCCGGGAGAAGAACCGCGCGGCGGACGGACTGACGTTATTATTTGAAGGAGGGCAGTTTTATGTTCAGACTTACTGTGCACGGCGATGACAGGATCGCCAGGATAGAGCCTGAGATCTACGGACATTTCACCGAGCATATCGGCGGGGTGTTCTACGACGGGATATGGGTCGGGGAGGATTCTCCCGTCCCGAACATCCGCGGGCTGCGGCTCGGGCTCATCGAAAAACTCAAGGCGATCGGAGCGCCGGTGATACGCTGGCCGGGCGGATGCTTTGCCGAGACCTACGACTGGCGTGACGGCATAGGTCCGCGCGAAGACCGGCCGACAAGGATAAACTGGTGGCAGAGCTATGACGGCAGGTACGAGCCCAACTCGGTCGGCACGCACGAGTTCGTCGATTTCTGCCGGCTTGCCGGCGCAGAACCCTACATCGCGGCAAACATAACATCCCTCACTCCGCTCGCGATACGCGACTGGATCGACTACTGCAACTCGCCGGCAGGATCGACGACGCTTGCCCGCGAGCGCGAAAAGAACGGATCCGCCGAGCCCTTCAACGTCAGATACTGGGGCGTCGGAAACGAGACCTGGGGCGGCGGAGGCAATATGACCGGCGAGACCTACGCTCACGAATTCCGCAGGTACGCCGTGATAATGAAGAACGCCTGCAGGGATATCGAGCTCATCTGCTCGGGAGCCAACCACAGCGACTGGCACTGGGCGAACGACGTCCTCCGGGTGCTCGAACCCTCGCTGAAGAAGATGGACGGGCTTTCGCTGCATTTCTACTGCGGCTCGGCGGGGAATCCGCTCTCCTTTACCGAGGAGGAGTGGTACCGGCAGCTGCGCCAGGCGCTCGACATCGGCCGGGCGATCGACCGCAACTGGGGATTTGTCGTCGGCTACGGGATGGAGAAATACGCGCGGCTCGTCATCGACGAATGGGGTTGCTGGCATCCGGCAGGCAGCGGGCCGTCGGTGCATATGAAAGAGTACGGCATCGATCCGGCGCCGAACAACCCCGACTGTGTCGGGAATCTCTTTGAGCAGCAGTCGACGATGCGCGACGGGATAGTCGCCGCGGCGACGCTCAACCTCTTCAACAACAACGCCGAAAAGATCAGGATGGCGGCGGTGGCGCAGCTGGTGAACAACCTGCACTCTCTTTTCCTTGCCGGAGGCGACCGTCTGATCACCACGCCGACCTATCACGTCTTCGATATGATGAAATACCATATGGGAGGGGAGGCTCTCCGCGTCTCGGGCGATACCGGCGAGATCCGCAGGGAAAAATACTCGGTCCCGAACCTCTCGGTGAGCGCCTCGGTCAGAGAGGGCGTGCTTTCGGTGACTCTGGCGAACCTGAGCGTTACCGAAGCCGCCGGCGTCAGCCTTGAGCTGTCGGGACTCATTCCCGAGAGGGAAGCCGAGATCTTCATGCTGACCGCCGGAGATCCCCACGCCTGCAACACCTACGACGAGCCGGAGAAGGTCTGCCTGTCCCGCTCGACGGTCTCCTTTGACGGCAGCCTGACTGTCCCTGCCTTCTCGGCGCTGACAGCGAGGATAAGGCTCAGGACACCGAAGATCTGAATCTGAGCATTCCGAGATATACAGGGGCTGTCAAAAAAGTCGGACTTTTTTGACAGCCCCGCACATGTCACGGCCGGGAAACCGTGACATGTGCCGATCTTTTTCGTTTTTTGCCGGAAAAACATCATTTTTTCGAGCATTTCAGAGCAAAAACGGCAGGG
>JAEEGL014442543.1_pt1 | contig 132107 bp, 148 predicted proteins | sample 9134231 | NCBI WGS metagenome assembly JAEEGL01 (sample SAMN16246548, study PRJNA631951) | gut metagenome | biome: gut microbiome; feature: rumen; material: fiber-attached | host: Bos | place: Iran: Karaj | collected 2018-10 | reverse complement strand
TCTGCATATTTGCCCTATATAATATTGTCAATACGTAAGTAGGCAGGATAACCTTACTCTTATTTCCTTCAAGGAAGTTTTTGATAGCATATTCTAAGTCAAATGGTGTGAGCTTGAGCAGAGTGCTTTTAACCGCGCTGGACGGAATCTTCCCCTCTCCTATCTTGACCGTTGCGGCATCAGAGTTAAGTGTCTCGTAAATTACTTCCATAAAGGCATCGAGAGTATCCTGATATTCGGGATTTATGAGGACCACATCATTGTATCCCAGTGTGTCTTTAATCTTGGCCATGGAATACTCTTCTGTTTCTTTCGCATCCATAGTAACGGGAGGTTCCCAATTATTAGTTATCGCGGAAATCATAAAGGATACGAGATCCGTAATGGCATGTGTCTTTGAATAGCCCTCGGCTACGGCATATCCTTTCTTTATCCTTTCTATATCCCATTCAGCTGCTTTAGCAAGTGCGATCAGGTTTACGGTCGCTAGCTTGACCGGCAGAACTTCTCTTATGGTGTCTATTAGATTATACTGTTCCAGTGTCAATGCTTCACTCGTACTGCCAAGCGGTTCCTCGCTCTTATTGCCATTATCAGGCTTTCTTTGCTCAATTATTTTTTCTGCATATTCTGCCTTTGACAGATAGAAGGTTATCGAGGCAACTCTTGCCCCTGCGCCCTTCCTTAAGGTAGAGTATCTGAAATGGAGGTCTGTAGGATGCGCTTTTGCGCATTGCTCCCGATATTGTTTCAGTGCCTCCGGAAACTTTGGATCATTTGGCTTATCAAGCTTTGCGGGTGGAGCAAAGCCGTTGATCTTACGGAATGCCCTCTCAAGATAATGCTTTCGGAAGTAACTGAAGTCGTTGATGGCTGTTTCGAGGGCCGTTTTCTGCTCCCTATCATATTTAGCTACGATTCCCGTCGAAAGCATGGTCTCTGCAGCTGCCTTGTAATCTTTTATTTTAAGGAGCTGGACGACCTTCTGCATGTCAGGATCAGGTGATGTAACATCTAACGGGAAGAGTCCAACCAGGAAATAAAACTGCTCCAGACCAATCTCGAACTGGATCTCATTTGCCTGATAGAGACCATATTTCTTGTTTTTCTGCATCTCAAAATCAAGATGCTTCTTGAATATCTCATAGACGCTCGTTAAGAACTCATCTTTCAATTTTCCCAGGACGGGGAATGAGATGTTAGCAAATTTTTTGTAATCCGTTAAGACGCCTTTCAGATCATAGTTATACTTCATGTAGATGAGATTATGTTTTTTATCATACATAGTGCCGGTGAGTACGTTCGTGCCTGCAACTATCTCATCGTCCTCGTAAAGGATCTGCCACATATTACGCATGACCTCTCCGTTCCAGAGATCATCAATTTTCTTATAAGTCTTACCCCCACGGTTGATACTGAATACCTTAATGAATTCCGCAGCAGGGAAACAGGCGATCAATCCATCCGAATAGTCTGTTCCTGTTTTCTCCTTGACATAATCGTAGAACTGGCCATCCATTGTGCCTGCATATGCCTCATGGTGCCGCTCTTCTATTTTGGTGATTCCCATCATCATGCCCAGATTGGCAAAGTAATTATTACGTCCGTATTTTTCAATGAATCGATTCGGTATCTTCGCATAGTCTGTCGCCACGGGAAAATAATTATCTTCCGGATCGAACAGCGTCATCTGTCCGTCCTCATCAATATAGACTTCTATATTGGAGCCGGGCTTTATCTTCTCTTCTTTCTGTTCAGACTCTTTAATGTCTAAGTTACCCTGCGCACCGTATTTTATGTCAAAAGGCTTATCAAAACTCTCCATGATGCTTCCCCCTTACAGAAAATTATAAGGAACTCCAGCCAAATTGCAAGACGTTTTGCGTGATATCTAACAGAACCATAGGGATAACGGTTATATTTCACGCATTTTCCGAGTGATTATTGGCAGAACCGGGAGTTGTATGATATAATTACAATCAAGAACAGACAGAAGTCACGCATATTTTTACGATTGCGTGATTATAAGCTGAACACCATTTTGTTCTGCCTGTACGTACGCAGAAAGATAAAGAAGGTGTCTCATCTCACTTTCTTTCTGCTTTAAAAGGCGAAGAACAATCCGCGCAAACATTTATTAAACGAATAGTGCGTGCTAACAAGCCGTTCTTTGAGGTAGTTCTGTTCTGCTGCACGCAAAAGTCTTGTTTTGCTCTTTGTTTTGCGTTCTTAGCGACTGTTCTTTTTGACAGAACTGTTTCTCAGAACGCATCTCATTCTTGTGAGTGCGTGTTTTTAAGCAGAACTACCTTCGTTCGAACTCCGAACGCGCGTTTTATGTCCAATACGATATATCTTTTGCGTTCACGGAGAACGAACTGTATCATAGAAGTGTCACTTTTCACGCAAACCATGATTGTTTAATACACCCTGCCCTGGAATCATTGATACTATATAGTACCAAGCTTGCCGATCTTTTTCAGTAAGAACAGTTTGTACGCACGCGCATTTTGCAAAAGAACCGCTTCCTGTCACGCAAAACCGATGCGTGCGGCGCGTTTGTCCTCGCGTTCGCGGTAGCAGTTCTTTGTCTCCGCGATCAGGAAACTGTATTCGTTCCCAGAGACCGTTCTTTCGGTTTAAATTTTGTTTTATGCGTTCTCAAAAACTGTACCTTGCGTTCCGCAAGGATGGAAAGGCTGAAGAAAGCGGCAGGAACATCACATTTCTGCCGCTCATAATAAGTAAATGATTTGTTATTGTAGTATTATATAATTATCTGAGAAATATATAGATATAATAACCACTACAGGATCTATTGTACTATATGCATCTGCTCCGCAGTCGTCTTTATAGCCCTCGCCTTCCTCTCCATTTCCTCTGCTCGTTCTAGATACAACGTTCGGAGTGTTTCAAGGTTTTCGTCGCTGTTGTCTTTAAAATAGAATCTGCCTTGCTTTCTGAGGCTTCTGTCAAAGATCGTTCCGGCAATATAGATGTCGTGATAAGGTTCTCCTTGCATATCAAACAGATGCGTTTCGGTTCGGTATCCGTAATCTCGTACCTTTGCATGGAGTTGCTTTATCTTTACCGTTCCGTCGCTGGCTACGCGGTACTCCCAAACATCAAGCTCCTCGACTTGAGGATCTACAGTAATGAACTTTGAGATATTTTTCCGCTCTTCTTTTGTCATCCCTTCTTCTCCTCGGTAAGTCGCTGATACATCTTCATCAGCTCGGCAACGCAGTCCGCCTCGGACATATTCTTGCCAAGGAATCCGTATGCTGCCATTACTGCCTTGTCGTTTGCTGTGTGAGCCTTATGAAGCTCAGGAGGCATTGTAAGCGGATCATAAAGATCGGCAAGGCTACTATCATGGTATAATTCGCGGACGTCGAGTATTCCTTGTGCGGTTTGCTCTATCTTCCTCTTTTGTTCCTCGGTCGGTGAAGGCCATGGAAAATTGTTATACACAGCAGGAGTATATCTGTAGTCACTCTTTAAGCGTCCAGATACCACTCTAACCCATGCCATGTGAACATTTGAATTCATTACTCCGAACAAATATAGGTTCGCATCAGGGATAAGGTATAACATGTTACTAGCAATGATGTCGGGAGAAATAAAACCGAACGGAATATATCGCCGTCTAGACGAGGATACTTCCGGCATAGCTATGTAAGTGGCGTTAGGTTGTCTTATCTGAGTAAATAATGCAGGCGTATTGGCATCTCTTTGTACGGAAGCGGTCGGACTTTTTTTTCTGAGCTCAACTATGGCTTCAAGTCTTGTCTTTATAAGACTAATTCCCTTATACTGAGCAGGACTAACGTCTTTTAGCCAGAGACAATAACGTGTTTTATTATTTATGTAATCATCTGCACTTATATACCTTTTGATAAAACTATCTGTATTAGGATATTTTGAAATCATTTCGTTGCGTTCTTCTGCCGATAAAATAAGGTTGCCGCCATCTGTCGGTTGACTGCCTTTGCTCATTATTGGCATGTTAACATTTAGAGGAAGACCTCTTGACTCTATATATATATCCGGAGCATCCATTAGGTAGCCATTTATATGTTTGCATTTCGTTACACTACTTTCTTTTATAAGCGTCTTATCCTCATCGGTGTGCTCGGCTGTAAACCCGACTATTACGCAATGCACCTTAGCTTTCTCGTTTGCCTCACTATCCCAAATGAACGGAGGATAGGCAAATTGTATTTCGAGCCCTTTGTCGAATAATAACCTCCACAAAAGGCTTACCGACTCTCCTTGTACTATTGAATTGGTTGAGACAAAGGAACACTTTATTTTTGTATTTTTTATTAAATCAAGTGATTTGTTATACCAACTTGCAACATAATCTAATTTGCCGAACTTTTCAAGATCCCAAAAAGCGATTTTCATATCGTTTGTTTGTTCCTTAGAGCGATATTGATGACCGATGAAGGGCGGATTCCCCATTATATAGTTGAGATTACTCTTTGGAACTACGGTATCCCAATCAATTCTCAGAGCGTTACCCTCGATTATATTTGCATTTGTCTTCAGCGGCAGGAAGTTGAGCTGCATCAGAAGAATGTCTTCTGTCTTCTTCATCATCTGGGATTCTGCGATCCACAGGGCTGTTTTAGCAACCGTAACCGCAAAGTCATTTATCTCTATGCCGTAAAACTGAGATATGCTTACCTTTATGACACTTGAGGGATCATCGACAAAAGCCATCTGACCGCCCTTCAGCGTATTTATCACGTCATTCTCAAGTGTTCGGATTGAGAGATATGTTTCTGTGAGGAAATTTCCGGATCCACACGCAGGATCCAACCATGTAAGTTTTGAGAGTTTGTCCTGATAAGCTTTCAGTTTGCTGTTTCTGGTCTTGATAACCTGTATTTGCTTGATTTCCTTGAGTTCTTGCTTCAGTTCATCAAGGAACAGTGGATCTATAACTTTATGGATATTCTCTATTGAAGTGTAATGCATTCCGCCGGAGCGTCGTGTCTCGGGATTTAATGTTGACTCGAATACCGCACCGAAGATCGTGGGGCTTATCATTGACCAGTCAAAGCCCTCGCTGGCCTTTGAAAGCAGTATATCTCTTATCTCTTCGGTAAAGTTAGGTATCTCAATATCTTCCTTTTCGAACAGACCACCGTTAACATAGGGGAATTCCGACAATGCACTCTTGTCATATGGATCTCTTTTGTCTTCAGGAGTATCGAGTATCTTGAAGAGTTCTATCAGTGCCTTTCGCATATCTTTTGTCTCAAATGAGTCCATATAGTCGTGGAACATACGGCCGGAGTTTCCAAAGATATGCGCATCCTCAGCATAGAGACAGAATACCAGGCGAACGCAGAGCATATTGAGGCTTTTCATTGTTTCTGCACTGTTGGGGTTGATATATTGCTTCAGGAGAGCATCGTAGATAAGTCCCACAAAGTCGCCGGCCTTTATAGATATCTGCATCTCCTGACTGAGCTTATTTTTCTCCTTATCAGCCATAAAGTCAAAGAGCGAGAATTTGGTCTGTAATTCCGTAAGCATGATTTTAACCGGATCCTTTTCGGGAACCGGTTTATTCATGTCGTATATCCATATCTCTGCGAAGTTTGATGTTACGATCCATCTTGCACGTTCGTCGTACTGAAGATTATCATTGTATCGCTTTGCCTGTTCGTACGGCGTAAGGTCAATATCCCCAGAGTTCGTTATCTTCTTGTCGAGAGCTTTCCCATAACTCTTCTGCTCTATCAGCGTATGCGTTTCGGGAATATATACATCAATCTTCTTTTGATGACCATTGACAAATACTTTTTTCTCAAAACTCACTCTGTCTGTTACGTTATCCATTCCTACTATTCCGGCGAGGAAATCTATCCAATACAGCTGCGAGTCCTGATCCTCATTGCCGCGCCCATTCCATTTGTTGATAAATTGGCGGGCCGCTTCTCTTCTCTCCGTATCTGTCATACGTACTCCTTTATTTTGTCAAGCTCGGGCATGATTGTGTCGATATTCTTGTCTATATACCTGCTTAACATCTTCATATATCCGGTTCCCAGAGTAGAGAGCCTGTCAACGGTTTCTAAATTAAGGGTAACGGACATCTGTCTCTTTCTTATAACTGTTTCACGCTGCTTCTTTGCTTTTGTTCTGCGAGTCCGGGATTCTTTTGTGGAGCTATTATCTCTGCTCTCAGATGATTCTTCTGGCTTTGTTTCTTCAGATGTTGTAATGTTTCCGCCTGCTGCCTCTTTGACGGTTTCTGATGTATCCTTTGTGGTCTTACTGCCCTCTTCTTCCTTATCGGTGGCTTCTTCCAATGCTTTTAAAGCTTCGACCGAGGAATTGTCGCGAGTCTCTGCTTTTTCCATCTCTTCGATTTCCAGATCTGCACGGTTCTTGTTCTTCTTTGCTTCAAACTTCTTTAAATCAAGTGCCATGTCATTATTCCTCCTTCTCTAACTGTTCTATGATCTTGTCGCACACCTTGCGGTAATCTGCTGCCGGATTGCTGTATGTCTTGCCGGCCTGCATACTCGTGCCTTCCGTTTTGCACTCTGTTGCTGCCACACCCTTTCTTATCTTCATCAGGAAGGCATCTGATTTATTTTCCTCAAGTATTTCTTTAATCTGTTCTTCCTGGAACCTATGCATACTTGTTGCTTCTACGCGGGTAAATATTATACCGAGAACTTTTGCATCAGTCCAACCGTCTTCTTTATAGTCCTTCAGGTCTTTAAAGACGCTTCTTATTCCTTTAACACTTCCGTCGTCGGCATCCGTAGGGATTATGATATAGTCGCTTGCTATATACGCCATCTGAAGCAACTTGTTACGACCGGGGTTTGTATCTATTATGCAAAAGTCATAGATTGAGTTGATTGGTTTTAGATGCTTTCTTAAAAGCAATATGTCACGTGCTTCGCTGAACTCTACATCGGCCTTTGACAATTTCTCTGATGCTGATATCAGATCAAATTCATCAAGATGCTGTATTGCATTGGTCGCCGGTATTTCTCCTTTCAGTAATTCGTATGTTCCCGGCACCTCTGTTCGTCCTCCGCAGTAGTTTGTGGTATCGCTCTGCTGCTCCAGATCTACGACTAATGTTTTGTAGCCTAACTGTTGGAATCTAGCGCCAAGTTCGATCGCACTTGTTGTTTTGCCGACTCCGCCCTTTTGGTTTGCCAGTGAGATTGTTATCAAGTTTTTACCTCCGTTCAATAATCTTAATGTTTTTTAATGTGTTTCACATTGGATTTCCTTATAACACATTGCCGCACATTGTTATTAATTATCATTACGGGAATTAACACGGAACGCTGTCATCATTATTTCAATGTGTTCCAATGTTATTCAATGTTATTCAATGTATTGCTATGTGATGTAATGTGTTTTAATGTATAATAATGTGCCGTAGTGTTTTATAAATTGTTTTAATGTGCTTTTCGGTATTCTACATTATTGCACCTTGCTATAATGTAGAATACATTGTTATTTCATAAAATGCAATAGTTTTTTTTAAAACAGTGTAAATTAAGTTGCGCAAATGTGTTGTAATTTATAGTACATTATAGTACAGTATAGAACATTGTTGTAATGTGTTTTACATTTCACCACATTATTCTAATGTGTTATAAAACGGTCTAATAGGTATTGTACGTTATAGGGTAATGATTGTACCCCCTCATAAACCACCCTGACAGCCTCGTATTCGGGTTTTAAAGAACAGGATGTAAAAATATATGTCTGCAAAAATAAAAGGGCTTAAAAAGGCTTTAAATGAATTTTGACGAATTTGCATTTTTGAGTTTGAGGAGTCATTTTCTTACGAATTGTGCCTGAGAATGGTGTGTAACAGAAAAGGCTTGCAATTTTGCCAAAACATGGTACAATAACCATATATCATTTATTCTTGTGTTGGTCAGACATCGGTAGTTCTGGCTTGGGATAAGTCCTTTGGGTAATGAAAACCCACGGGCGCGGATAACATAAGGAGGGTGGTATTTTTTAATATAGAAATACCAATATTATTAAGGGCAGCTGTTTGATACATTCGTATCGGACGGCTTATTTTTATGCCCGGAAGGAGGTACTATGGGAAAAGTCATGATATCCGACCTGTCTGCAAAGATAGGAACGGAGATAAATGGCTTTTTTGTCCTGAAGGATTTTTCGCGGAACCAGAATGCTAAAGCAACATGGATCAATGCGAAGATATCTGATGCTTCGGGACAGGCTTCTGCAACCATTTTCAGGGAGTGCTTTGATAAGTGCGACCTGAACGGTCTTATTGATAAAGTGGTCAAGGTGAGAGCCCTGGTCAATCTTTATGACGGAATGCCGAGGTTGCAGATTAGGGAGTGCGTGGCAGCAAAGGAGGATGAGTATGACGAAGCCGACTTTGTGAACGGACTGACCGAAGAGCAGTTCGAGGAACTTATCGAACGGTTGAACGGTCTGATAGATTCCGTTCAGGAACCACGCCTTAAAGGTCTTCTTATGACGGTGTTCTCAAGAAAAGGAATTGATTTTTACAAATCTCTTCCGGGAGGCCATCGTCACCATGTCTATAACGGAGGGTTGCTGGTGCATACGATCGAGGTTGCCGAGATTTCGGATATCCTGTGTAATCAGGATGATGAATCGGCAAAGTATCATCCGTGCCAGACACCTGTAAACCGCGACTTGTGCATAACGGGTGCGCTGTTACATGACGTGGGGAAAACAAAAGAGTTCCTTCCCTATCCGTTCAATTCAAGGACGGAGCAGGGATATTATGTAGGATACCAGACGGAGGGCGCGGGAATCGTTGATAGAAACATCAAACGACTCTGCAGCGCAAATCCCGGTTTGGATTTCGCTACATTCAGACAGGAACTCATAAACATGGTCCTTGCGTGTCATACTAATTATAAAATGAGTATGCCGCCAAGGACAAAAGAAGCGAGGTTTGTCCTCCTTGCGGATCAGGCAAGCGCATACCGCGATGCCTATGATACCGCAGTCTGCACGTTCAGACAGGAAAATCCCGCATCCGAGGAGAGTATGATCTACTCGGAGTATTTCAAATGTAATATAAAAATATGAGAAAGGAGAGAAGAAATTTATGGCAGGAGTTATTTGCTATAATATGCCGACGGAACGTATCAAGGATATGATGTCGGCGCTCGTACATCCGGAACCCGATGGATCGAATTACATCGAAGTAACGGATTATTCTATTCCAGCCATGAAAGAACTCGTCCTTTCATTGGCTGCCGCATCGGAGGACAGTGAAAAACTGATCTACTTTCCGAATGCGGAACAGATTGAGTCGCGCACTCAGGATGTATTGCTTAAATCCATTGAGGACCGCGATGATCTGTGTTTCCTTTTTAAGACGGACAAGAAGATGATCCCTACTGTTGAATCCCGCTGCCGCATCTTTTATGGCACGAGGCTCAGCGAAGAGGAATATGTTTCTTGGCTTAAAAAGGAGAAGAACTTGTCCGAGAGTGACCGTTGGCTTTACTGGTTCACTAACGGTGACAAGGAACTTACCGAAGAAGTTATCAAGGATGGTTCTCTGATGATGCTTCTGAGGAAATTCGATAAGGAACAGCAGTTGACCGACAAGAAAAGTCTTCTTAAGACCTTTTCACTTTTAAAGGAAAAGGACGAGAAGGCTTTTTTTAATGTCTACCGCGAGTACGTTCCGTGTCTTTACCGTCTGATAGAACATATGCTCTTTGACCGTCTTATTGACGGAGAGGACGAGAAGAGGACAACGGAGGCGCTCACTGTTCTGCAGAAGCACATGAAGATGGAGCAGAGCAGGACTTACACGGTAGCCGATATGGTTGACTGCATGTTGGGACTATGAGGCGGTATATGAAGAATAACAATGCAAGTATGCTGTATTTGGGATTCTATACCGGAGTCGGCAGAAAGGGAGTATATATAAAAGCCGCTTCTTTAGCCGAAGCCAGACGGAAACTTGAAAGACAGCCTTTCCTTCGTGGAGAGCAGGTCTTGTCTGTATGGCCGATGCGAGAGAAGAGTATTTATTCCTGGCCGACGTTAATATAAAGGAGGTGTTATTGGGAAAATGAGAAATATTCCCGAAGAGAACCGCCCGATCCGCTTTTCTGATGTGGTGGGGCAGCAGGTTCCCGTAAAAATGTTAAAGGCGATGGGTAAGACCGGTAATTACGCGCCCGTGTATGTCTTTGAAGGTCTGAAAGGATCCGGCAAGACTACGGATGCGAGAATACTTGCCCGCGCGGTAAATTGCTTAAACCGTACTCCCGATGGAGAGCCCTGCTGTGAATGCGAGAACTGCAAGAAGATCCTCGCAGGCGAGGCGATCGATATCGTGGAGATCGATGCTGCATCCAACAATTCCGTGGCTGACGCAAGAAGGCTCGCGGAAGAGGCAAGGTATAAGCCTACAGAGTTACCAAAGAAGGTTTATATCCTTGATGAGGCACACCGAATGACCAACGAGGCATTTGATGTGCTTTTAAAACTGCTTGAGGAACCGCCTGAATGGTGTATGTTCATCCTCTGCACAACGGAACGCTCGAAGATAAGGGAAACGGTTCTTTCAAGAGCCATCGTCCTTACATTCAAGGCGATCACCGAGGCAGAGATGACTGAACGCCTTATGCAGGTGGCTCAGAAGTACAAAGTCGGTCTCGATAAGGGCGGCGCAGAAATCATCTGCCGTCATTCGGGTGGCAGTATGCGAGATGCTTTGACGGATCTTGCTGTCTGCCTCGAAGAATGCATCGATATCGACGAGATGGCAGCAGCCGAGGCTTTAGGTGTAGATCCTGTTTCCATGAGCTTTCAGCTTGTGGATGCCATAGCACAGAATAAGGTAAGCGAGATCATTACACTCACGAACCATTATTTTGATGCGGGCAGGATGATCGACCGCACTCTGCTTGATGCGATCCGTATTCTTGCGGATATCGTACTCATGCGTGAGGGTGGCTATACCGAAGGAACCCACTCGCCTGAATATGAGTATCTTCTCTCAGAGAGTAAAATCTCAAAGGAAGATGCGATATATATGGCGAAAGCACTTTCCGAAACTAAGCGAAATATCGCGGATGTAGCGGAAAGGAGCCTGCTTGCAGTCGAGCTTATCCGTATTGCGGGACATGTCATTGAGAATTACGATGCAGTCCTTGCGGAGATAGCGGAACTTAAAAGGCAGGTTGCGGCTATTAAATGCGGAAAGGTTGATATGGCACCGCCTGAAGTCAGGTCGGCGCTCAATTCGATCTCGAAGCAGACAGCAGAAGGTAAGACGGCACCCATCCGCTCCGCAAATCTTTCCAACACGCTCATCCTTCCTTCCGAGGAAGAAGATGACGAGGACTCTGAAGACTTTGACAGTTATGCTTATGCGCAGTTTAAGAGTCAGATGAGTAAGGAAGAGGAGACGGAAGTTAATGAGGTTAAGGCGACAGAGACTCCCAAAGAGGAACCCAAGCCTGCTGCCGAAACCGATCCTGCTGAACTTGAGGCTCAGGAATGGGCGGCTAGAGAAGACGAGATGATGCAGAACTATTTTGCAGCGTCCGAACTTTTTGAATCCGAACCCGAGCCTGTCGGTGTTATGGAGCCCGACAAGATGCACTTGCCGGAGACTCCGGGAACCACGGAAAGTAACTTGAAATCACAGCCTGTTGAGGATGTTAAGGAAGAGAACAAGCCGGCTATGGAACAGTCCGAAGCCGATGAGAATCCTTTCTCGGACTTCTTCGATGCTTTTAATTCATTCGGAGATGAAACCGAAAGCGCCTCAACACTCGCAAAAAACATGGATGAGCGTTTAGCCGAGATAAAGAAAGATCCCAAGATCAATTCTTTTCTCCAGCGAAGCGAAGTTAACGTCTATGCTGACGGCGTGGAAGTGATTGCAAGCGGACTTGCCGCTGGTATCCTCTCAAAACTTCTCGAAAGCTATGACTTTATCAAAGTCATCGAGAAGTAGGCTTCAGCGGTGGTTTAATCATAGGCTATCCGCTATACAAGGAGGTAAGATATATGATAAACTCAAAGAAAAACAATGAGCAGATGACTGCTCGCAATGTTTTGGGACAGGTGATTACCGTCCCACACGCAAGGCTCCGCGACGATAAGTTCGGAGTCTTAAAAACAGATAAGAATGGTGTAGACTTCTTCGAGGCTGACTGGGTTAATTCCCCTTATGCAGCAGAAGCAAGAAAGGACCACGGTTTCGATACCTCGATAACCTCTTTTGACGGCACCTATAAGATGCGCGCAGAAAGCGTAATCGAAGAAGGTAAGGAAATCGAAAGATACGGTAGCAACTTCGGTTCTTATGTGACCGATATCGGTACGCCGTATGAGGAACTTTCACTTCCCGAGATTCCGGAAGACAGACCTTATCACGTTTTCCGTTTTAAGGCTGGTTTCCGTGAAGCGGCAAAGAAAGCCGGCATCAGGATTTGGAAGGGATACATTGCACCCGCATGGGAATGTCCGGGAGGCGGGATTCAGTATTATTTCGACGATGCTCTCGGTCGTGATGTATCCGTTTTCAAGTTAATTGATGACGGCGTAATTGAAGAAGTAGTTAAGTTAAATTGAGAGCGATTATACTCTATCGCTCTATAGGGAGGAATATATATGGCACAGGCAAGGTACAATACCACATACCTGAATGCGTTAAAGAGTATCCTTAAGGAGAATCTGGAAGATAGACCTTTTTCTATCTTCCAGAACCCTCAAGAGGAGTCGGTTTGCTTGAACTGGATCGATAACTCGGAGGTATTCCTTGAAGTATTCTTGTATCAGCGCGGTCAAAAGAGAAATGTTAAGATATGCGACACAATGCTTGAAGCGTGTGTTTCGTTCTTATCTCTTGCGGCATCCGGTGATCTAAGAGATAAGTTGCAGCGGGAATTCATTCTAAAAGCAACAGTGGAAATACCGGATGAGGATAAGAAAAGAAATTGATGAAAAATACAATTTTGAAAAGGAGGATTTATCTATGACTAATAAATATGTTTTGTATATCCAGGTCACGCGCCCATGATAATATAGTAAATTGTCATGGTGAGAAGGCGCTATAGTACGGCGCTTAATTTATAAAAATATTTGTGAGCCCTGTTCCCGTTGTGGAATGGGGCTCTTTTTTAACGGAGGATTTATTAATGAAAAATAACAGGTTAAAGATTAACGGTTTTTTCGACTGTTCTTGCCCCGAACATATCTCTTTATCCAAGGAGTATCTGGAACGCACTGCTGTGCGCATTGGGATTCCGGACGTCGCAAAAGCGATTGCGGCCGACTATAAGGAAAGGGGAATCGAGAATGAAGAGGACGCGCTTTCCACGTGTGAGTTCTATGAGGAATTGAAGAATTCAACGATAGAGATGGCGCGTTTTCTGGCTTTTGCTCTCAGGGATGAGAGGTTCTCTACTGAAACTCTTCATCGGCATTTTGAGGAGATTGACCTCTATTACTATAAAGACGGCGATACAAGCGGCTATGATTATATAGCGTATGTCGATGTTGACCTGCTGCCTTTGTATAAAGAGTATGTAGAGGTTGAGAAGAAAAACAGAAGAGAAGCCGAGATGACAAAAGACATCTATTCTTTTGTCAATATGCTTCAGGAGAAGTATGGCAAGATTGACGAAGCATCCTATCTTGAAGGGCTAATCAGCACTTTCGCGAACAACGAGTGCATAGCTCACAAGATATTCAGCGAGGGTGATATTGCCAGTTACATACAAGAGAATTTCATGCTTCCGGAAGACGCGATATTTGGCGATGTCATTAAAAAGGCATCAGAAATGATCGGTCTTTACGGAAAGAAATCCCTTGAAGAGTGTGACGACGGCGACTGGGGTATTATCCGGAACGCGGTTATTCGCGCTATTGAAGAAGTAACGGGCGGTGGCAAGGACATCTGTATAGCAAAGGATGCTTTTAACCTTTTTGATATGCTCAACGGGCATATCTCGGGTGGCATTGTGGCTCCCAGGATCTTACTTTCAGCCACCAAAAAGGATGATGGTTCTGTTGCTATCAGCTGGCGTCATCCCGAAACCTGTGGGTTATCGGATGTGAGATACCATTACACAGACACTTCCGCGCATACGGATATCTATTCGTATGACGAGAACGGATATCTGTTACTGAACGGCTCATCGGATCCTTTTCATATCCTCGACGAAGCCGACTTTTCAGAACTACGTCCTTTGATTCAGGCGTTTCTTGACAAATGGAAGTTGAAGTATCCTGAAAAGAAGGTGGATGCGAGATGAAAGGGTACCGAAGCGAGTATCTGTTCGGTGACGGGATAACGGATCCGTTAGAGGTTGCGTTCTATGAAACACGAGACCTCGGGAATTCCGATATCCCGGATATGCTGCTGAAGAAGGGCATTACACTTACGGATGAAGAGAGGGAGTACCTTGAAACATTCCATGAACAGGACGAGCCTGATAAGGAGTTCTTTCAGGATATAGTCAGTAAGTTCATCGGTAACAGGAATTTCTGTAAATGGTTATGCGCAACTCCGGCAGATATTTATTACAGTTATGTCAAGCCTTTGAATTTAAAAGGCAGGGAACTGTCTTTGGAATTGTTTTTGGAGACGGAAGACATCACTGAATATGATATCCCGGAAGATGCGGTAGTATTGGCTGACCTCGGAAGAGAGGGCAGCCTTTTTGTTTGGAAGGAGGATTGATTTATGGTACGCGCTAATCCAAATCCGAGGAACATGAGCGGTCTGGAGAATATCTCCTTTGATGGCAGACTGTTTCCTATACGGAAGGATGTTTTTATAAGCGGTTATGGTTTCAGGACTATAGCCGGAGAGAATCTTGAAAAGACTCTGTTAAAAGACGGAGAATATGTTTCCGAGAAGGCAAGGGAACTTGATGAGAAGATCTTCTTTTATGTCAAGGACTCATGGGTTGCCACTCTTGATGACAGAGATCTTGGCAGCAGGATTCTTCATCTGCTGTGAAAGGAGGAAAGATATGTACGTAGTATGTATGCTTGACTCCGATAATTACTCGGAGCCTGATGTTATCTTTGCGGATGACATCGAAACGGCAAGGGCTGCCGCGAAGTCGAACATTGAGGCTTTTGTTGGCTGCGCTCCGGAAGTATGCAATACAGAGGAACATGATGGCGAGCGGTGGGTTGCTCAGAAAGAAAACGAGCGAACCGGCACCGACTTCATGGTTGCAGAGATCTATCCCCTCATACCAGAAGCCACTCATGTTGTCATCAGATGGCATGGCTATGACGGCGTTGATTTTAACGTTCACAGCTTTATGTCATTCGATGAGGCAGCAGGCGGCTTTTTGGAAGAAAAGGCAGAGGTTGGCTGCGAATTCGTCTATGAGTATTATGACGAAGGCAATCAGGACTATATCCTTTTTGATACCGGCGATGAGTGGATCGGCATCGAGATTAAGGAAGTCGTCATGTCTGGTGAACTGAAGGAGGCTATATGAGAGATATTAGACAGCCCTTTAACGGGTATGGAAACGGCCATTGCGAATACATGGTCGTGAACATTGACAAAGATGCCCTTACCGAGAGACTTGAACGCTATGACAAGAGCGGTAAGGAATGTATAGGTGGACTTCATTTTGTGCAGGGCAACGGCATTACAGTCGCATACTTTGACACTTGCGAGAAGTACAGTCCGCTCTTCGGACAGCTTCTTGACAAGGATTTCCCTGACGCGACCATCTATGGTATTGGCGCATGGCAGACGATTATTGCCGATACCTATAGCAAGGGTTCGGATGTCTTCAGTTCACAGTTAGAAGAATGCTTTGAAGACGGGGGAAACCTGCGTATTGATGTGAAGTTGACCGATAAGGCATCCGGGTGTTCTATCACTGTGGGTGATCTTATTGATTTTGACACTGCCGATGATGTCGATCGGCGCGATGAACATCCCGTTTATTCAACGCTCATGAGTTATCTGAATGCTTATGAGGATTTTGAAAAGGTAAACGCGGAGCTGCATAGGTGTCGTGAATATCATGAAGGAAGGGAGGCTGTATCATGAGATTCAGCATAGGAAAAACACTTTTTATTATTAACGGATTTAAGATTAAGACGCGCATTGCTCCGCCGATCGGTTTTATATCTGAAAAGCAGTTGGAGGAATACCGCGTTACCTTAAATGATATCTGGAAGGAAGTCCAGTGGTGCAAGGAACGCAGAGGCAGTACATGGGCGTTCAAGGATATTGAGTGGAAACCCCTGCTTGATATCTTGAAAAGCATCAAGAGACCGTTAACAATAAAAAAACTTCAAAAGACATATGAGGTAGCAGAGAGGACTTATTATGACAAGGAACAGGACTTTGAACTGTCCACCATAGTAGATGATACTTTCCTGGATGAACTTTCCAATGCTGTTCTGGTCGCAATGGGAGCCTTGGATATTAAAATGCCTGCTGAAGTTGCTTAAAATTAAAAACCAAAAGGAGGAATGATGAACATGGAAAAGAAAGGTCATACATTGGCTTGGAAATTCATGTGTCCGACCATCTCAAAAAAGGATAATTCTGTACATTGGGATTGGTCGAATGAACAGGACGGAATACGTGTATTTGAAGTATTCTGTGCGGATCTGACCGGACACCCCTCGTATATCATCATGCGTATCACGCGTGATAACGAGGCAGATTGCCGAGACGAATTACGTGGTCAGATTACAGACGGATTTTTCGAGAACTACTGTGGCAGTGTAAGGGGCAAGGAAATAGATCCCGACTCGCTCAGTCTTGATCTCGATAAAGTTCGCAAGATGCTTTCGGCGCAGCATGAGATTATAGAATTCGATCATAAAGCCCTGCAATCATACAGAAGAACAGGAATGATCGATACGCTCGCTGCTGCCATGAGCGGTCTTGGGCTTAACTCGGAACCGTTATGTAATGCACTCAGCAACGCAGAGTATCACCGTATGGCAACATACAATTATATGAGTGATGAGCCGGTCTCTGAAGAAGCTCTTGCGGCATATAACGAGGCGCTTAAAGAACTTACGGAAGAGAGGTCAAAGGCTATAAAAACGCTTGAAAATGCGTTGAAGAATATGTGACGGTTAGTTTGCGGAAGGGTTCGATACGGCCCTTCCGTTTTTTATTTTTAGGAGGAGTTATGACTAAACAGGAGGCATATAGGATATGTCATGTTTATCCCGATCGCGAGTTATCATTTACTCATCAGATCGGCAATGTTGTTCTTACCGGAACTTTAAAAAGAATGTCTGCGGATGAACAGAAAACATATTATCCGTTTACAGTGGAACTTGAAGGCAGATCGCAGTTGAGCGACGGAACGGCAACGAGCAACTGCTTTAGAAGAAGATACTGCAGTCTCGAAGATGCTGTCGTTCATATCTTCAACGGCTGGAACGAGAATAACGCAATCTTAAACCGTTATTCATGTTTAGAGGATATATTGTTCAAGGAGGGTACGAAATGAAGATTGACCTTAAAAAGAAAAACCTTTATGCGTTACTGACTCATCACTGGCTCGGCAATCATAACTACCATGTCGGACTAAACTGGCTTATCTGCGAAGAGGAGCCTGATTTTGAGATGGTTAAGTTGTTCTTTAAGGCGGTCAGCGGTTATACCGAAGTATCTTCCATGCAGCGCTTCAATCATGAAGAGATTGATGAGGGCGGCTTCTGGCTTACCGGTTTTGTTCTTGACTGGACTAACGATTATGACGTTATGACAAAGGAGTGGGAGCAGAGGTGGCACGAATCAACAGAGGACGAATCAGGGTGTAATGGCGGGGTAGTAGCCACGGCGCTTACGGATTTGTTCTGATTTTACAGAGCTTGGCGGTGCCAGGCTCTTTTTTTATTTGCCGATATCTGGTTAGTTTGCAAATTATCTTTCTATTGATTTTTCTAAAAAACGATGATATAATCACAATATATCATTTATTCTTGTGTTGGTCGGGACATTGGTAGCTCCGGCTTGGGATAAGTCCTTTGGGTAATGAAAACCCACGGGCGCGGATAACATAAGGAGGGAATGGTATTTTTTATATAAAAATATCAATATACATTAGGGCATAAGGCTGTTTGGTACGGTTCGTATCGGACGGCTTATTTTTATGCTCGGAAAAGGAGGATTTATGCTTGGAGAAAGAGACATTTTCAAGCAGAACTCGTTTAGCAGAAGTCTGATAAACGAGGCTAAGGCTGGCGCGTACTATACGGACACTGCTCATTGCAAGAGCATCGGTGAACTGTTTGAGTTCCCCGAAGAACAGGTATGCGTATTAGAGCCGTCGATCGGTGATGCCAGCGCAGTAAAGGCTGTTACGGAATCCGCGGCAGACGCGAAGATATTCGGCGTTGAGTTGCAGAAGAAGACAGCTGAAGAGGTGACTCCTCGTATAGAGGCGTGTCTGAATGCTGATTTCCTTACGGATGTCAGGATCTCAAACAGCGTCTTTTCTTTTTGCTTTGCGAACCCGCCTTATGGTACGGACGCAGCGAAGCAGGAAAGATACGAGAAACAGTTCCTCGACAAACTGTATAACTACTTGTCCGAGGGCGCAAGGATCGCCTATGTGATCCCGTTCTATGTGCTGACGGATGAGAAGTTCTACAAACTTGCTTTGTCGAGGTTTGTGGTAAACGCGGTGTACAAATTCCGTATGCCCGTTTATGAGCAGTTCCAGCAGATCTTGATGATCGGCACGAAGAAGTCTCGTCCCGGCTATTCAGCTGAAGACCTGACGGATTTTAATGCCAAGGTCGAGAACATCACGGAACTGCCCGAACACTTCGAAGGTGAAAAACTTGCCGTACTGCCTTCGAGCAAGGATAACGTTAAGTTATTCACGCGCGTTAAGTTTGACGCAGAAGCAGCAATGGCAAGTCTTGCGAACTCCCCTCTGAACCATAAGATGGGAGAAAAGTTCGCAACACCTGCTTACAGAGGTAATGAGGTTAACCCTCCCGTTATCCCGTTGTCAAATGACATGTACTATCTTCTTGCCATATCCGGTGCCGGACAGGGCATCGCAGGCAGCAAGGAAGGACAGGACATTCATCTGCAGCGCGGTTGCGTTCAAAGGGTTAAATCAGAGAGAACCGAGACTGATGAGAATGGTAGCACGAAAATAGTCGAGAGGGAATTCTCATCGGTTACGCTTACCATTATCGAGCAGTCCGGAAAGATTACGCGGCTTAAATAGTCGCTAGGAGGTATTATGAGATATTTTTTGGCAGGCGGGTTTAAGATTCCGCTCAGTGCTCTCATCTACCGTCGTGAGGAATATGGACGGTATGGGTACAACAATAAGCTGATAGCTGCCAGCGTCTTTGAGCGTTCTTTAATCGCACTCAAAGGCTGTACTGCAAATATCAGCCAGTACGGTACATATGCCGAGACTGAAGAAGGTCGTCGTATTGAATTTAAGGGTAATGACGGACCTTTTAAGATCGCGGCATATTATGGGCGTGTTTCATCGGGCTATGAGACCATCAATCATGCGATGGTCATTCAGGAAGGCCAGATGCAGCACACGTTATTCGTCCGCAAGGGCGAGCCGGTGTTTAGCGCGTTATACAGCTGGATGATGAGAGCATTCACTCTCCCGATCATGGAAAAGTGGATGCCTTATTTGTATGCAAAGGCTGTAGAGCAGAAGTGTGTCAATAAGGATATAGTAATTGAATATTCGGTTGACACGGAGATGTATCTCAACGGAGAGAAGATGAAGCTCTCCGAGATGGAAGGCTACAGTGTGGTTGATCTTAATGAATACACTGTAGAGAACTGGATCCGTGAGGGTCTGGAAAATCATGCGATAAGCATAACCGAAACGTGGGAGCCTATCCCTGAATTACAATTCATTAACATGGATTCATATTTTGAACTGTATGGCAACGCGATCGTCAATAACCTCAAGAGAGAGGTCAAGCCTCTTCTTCCTTTAAAGGGAGGAGTTGAGGAGATCCTTCTCGGCGGTGACAAGAGACTCTGGAAACAGCAGGGTGCTGTTGTCAACGGCATCGCAAACGCGCTCCGTACCCATAATTCAATAATTCTGAACGAAGGTATGGGCTCGGGTAAAACACTCCAGGCTATTTCGGCGGTTGAAACATACCATGTGCAGAAGTGGCTGCGTTCACATCCCGGTAAGACACTCAAAGATGCTTATGCATCTGATGGTGTCGTAAGTTACCGTGTGATCGTCATGCCTCCGGGACACCTTGTTGCCAAATGGCAGAAAGAGATAGAAGATAACATCCCCTATGCCAAGGCAACAATCGTTGAAGGTCTTGAGGATCTCATCCGCATCAAAGAGGCGGGGATCAAGAGAAAAGGCAAGGAATTCTTCGTTATCGGAAAAGACCTCTGCAAACTCTCCTGTGGAACAAGACCTGCTCCCGATATGGTAAAGAGCCGTTATCCGGTCGGGTTCAAATGCTCGAATCCGGATTGCGGAAGAACCGTTAACCTGCGTGGATTCAAAGATATGACTTCATGCAGATGCGGAGCGGAGAAACGCACTTTCAAGCGTATATCGCTTGATAATTACAGTAAGATAAAAGGGTTGATATGCCCTTCATGCGGAGAGGTCATCGTGAACTCGAAGGGTGAAGGCGCACTTCCGGCAGATTTCGCCAATCCGACCAACACAAATGCAAAGTGTCCGGTGTGTGACTCTTCGCTCTGGATCCCCAATGTCAAGAACATCGGTGTTTCGGAGTTCAAGGAGAAAAAGTGGTATAAGGTTGCTCACTTCGCTAACGCAAAGAAGAAACAGAAGACCACCGCGTGGGTGCTTAAAGGTTGGGAATCCAATTATCGCATGACTCTTACTGAGGCGGTAATGGAGGCCGGATGGGAACCTTCGAAAGAGATGCTTGCTCGTAAGTGGGCTCCTGCACACTACATCAAGAACCAGCTGAAAGGCTTTTTTGATGTGGCTGTGTTTGATGAACTGCACGTTTACAAGGGCGGTAATACCGCTCAGGGTATTGCAATGCACGCTCTGACGAAGGCATCCAAGAAGTCTCTCGGATTGACCGGCACGATTGCGGGAGGAATGGCGAACCACTTGTTCTATACATTGTGGCGTCTTGCCCCGCATGATATGAAGCGCAACGGTTTCAGATACGAGGATGAAACACTCTTCGTTGAACGATACGGAACGCTTGAGACGGAGTTTAAGGCTGAAACTTCGTGGAGGACAAACAAGATGTCGAAAGGCAATCAGACAAAGTCCCCTACGGTTAAGCCCGGTATATCACCGACGATCTTCCAAGACTTCCTGGTTGATAAGACGGTGTTCCTTGATCTCTCGGATATGTCAAAGCACTTGCCCGCCCTTCATGAGCAGGTAATCAAGTGCAAACTTAGTGAGGAACAGGAAAGAGCGTATAACGCTACTCTCAATACTCTTATCTCTAAGTGTAAGGACTGTCCCGGACTCGGCAGCGGAATGCTCCAGTTCTCACTCGCATATCCCGACCATCCGTACGATACGGGTGATATTCAGGATCCTACGAGCGGAGCGGTAGTTGCTTCTCCGGCATCGCTTGACAAGGGCGTGCTCTATCCCAAGGAGAAGAAACTCATCGAACTGGTAGATAACGAACTGTCCGAAAACCGCAACTGTTTTGTTTATGCGGAATATACCGCAGACGAAAGTTGGAAGGTCACGGAAAGAATAAGGGACATCCTCAAAACCTACTGTGGTTTGGAGGATGGTGAGGTGCAGATCCTTGAATCCGAGAGCCCTGCCGCTTCAAAGCGCGAGGCATGGATTCATAAGAAGGCTGCTGAAGGTGTAAAGGTCTTTATCTGCAACCCGAGGGTTGTTGAGACAGGTCTTGATTTCATCTTTGAAGAGAAGGGTGTGAAGTATAACTATCCCACCATCATCTTCTATCAGATGGGAATGAACCTCTTTACACTCTGGCAGGCTTCTCGCCGCGCATTCCGTCTTAATCAGACGGAGGAATGCCGTACATTCTATTTGTGTTATGAGGACACGAATCAGGCCAAGATGGTCAGACTCATGGCTGAAAAGCAGATAGCAACAGCGGCTATCCAAGGCCATTTCTCCATGGAAGGTCTTGCGGCTATGTCATCATCGGTTGATCCGAGAATTGTTCTCATTAACAATCTGACGAACAAGGCAGCAGGTGATGATAAGGATGATGCATCCGAAGCTGAGAGGATATTCACCTCACTCAATGAAGCGACCGGAATCGACGAGTCTATCTACGGACCGAGCGAGACTATGCTTTACAGTGAGATGTTCGGTAGTGCGAACAACGCAGAAGTCATTGATATTACAACGGGTATTGATGGCTTTGATATGTTCGAGACGACCGAAGCATTCGAAGCAACAGAAACACAGAATGTGGCTGATGTTGCAGAGAATGAAGAGGAGACACCTGCTGCCACGGTTGATACCGGTGACAGTTTCATGGATGATTTCTTCTCCATGTTTGAAGGATTTGATGTTTCTCAGCAGCCTGAAACATCAGTGGCGACTACAGTAAAGTCGCGTAAGAAGAAGGCTGTTGACGATAACCAGATCTCACTCTTCTCATTATTCGAGTAAGATTGAGGTTTTGACAATATTACATAAAAGAAGGAGGAAGTGGGACATAAGACGCACGGCGCAGTCCCACAAAAAAGTATGATGATTAAAGTTGACGTTTTATTTAAGGCTGTTTCAAAAGTTGCAAATGCGGTTGGCAAGGACGATCTGATCGAACTTGCTTTTGCTGTTCAGAAGGGTACTCCCATGTGTATGTTCACAGCATATGACGGAAAGGGACTCCAGATGCAGCAGATCCTTACCTATGAGGGTGAGGCAGAGCCGCAGGGTAAGCATGTCGTAAAGGCATCTACCCTCATTAACACCTTAAAGCTCTACTCGGAACTTGGTGTTAAGGAGATCAGCCTTAAGGCGGACGATAAGAACCTGACGCTGACAGACGATAACGGCGCAACCAGCTTCCCTTTGGCACCGTCGATGACTCAGTTGGCTCAGAGTACGATTTCCGCAGGGGTTAAGGGCAAGATCGTTATCGCGACCAAGCCCCTTGCTACGGCTGTTAAGACCGTGGCTTATGCCGCAGGAACCTCAACGGGCAACGCTAAATTAAACGGCGTGTTCTTCGAGGCGGACTCCGAAGGCAAGGCAGTCACAATCTACACCTCGGACGGATTCCGTGGTGCCAAGATAAAGGTTGACTGCGACATCCAGCCTGCAGGTGAGGTTAAGGCGGCAGACATGTCATTCTTTGCCATGCCTCAGATCCTTAAGGTAGCCGGCTGCCTGGTTGGTGAGACACTGACAATGATTGTGGCAAAGAACTACATTTGCCTGAAGGACTCCGAGAATACAATCATTTCAGTTGCCCTTTCAGGAGAGGCGTTCCCCATCGGTATGCTGAATAAGATCTATACCGAAAAGGGAACCATTTCCGCACAGAGCGGAGACCAGCCGGTAAAGGCAATCGTTACTGTTTCTGCTGATGCTATCACATCAGCTGTTGAACTTGCTGCACTTGTTTCCACTGAGGAGATCAAGACAGTTAAGTTTGACTTCGAGAGGCAGGGTGAGGATAAGCCTATCTTTAAGGTAGCCGAGAATGCTGGAAAGGCAGCCAGAAAGATCGATGCGGAGGTTGCCCTTGCTGATGGCGATATTCCTACCATCAAGGCACAGGCATCCTTCTTCAAGGACGGTATCAATACGCTGAGCGGTGACAAGGCAACGATCAAGTTCGCAGGCCCGGCAATTACCTTCTACGAAGAGAAAGAGGACGCGCCGAAGGCGTTCCTCATGATGAGAAACAAGTGATTTTTCTCATTTTTGGCGGCGGGGAGACTTACAGAAGTCTTCCTGCCGCTTTTGGCTTTTTTTTTAGGCTTGTGGTTTATCGAGAAGTTTAAGTGATTAGGCTTTTGGGTAAACTACAAGCCCTTTCAAGTGGTTTGTAGCGTTTTTGAGAGAAAAAGGTGTGGTTTAATTATGTTGAGAACACCTTTGAGTAATTATTTTTTAACTTTAGGGAGGACTAAAAAATGAAATTAAGTAACACAGTGGCCAAGATTGGCACAAAGATTACGGCTGCTACGGTAGCCATGAGCATTGCATTGAGCAGAGTTAAGGTTCAGGCAAGTGAATCCGTCAAGGATTTCTTTTCTTCACCTACTCCGGATCCGGCAACAGGCATTACGCCTGATCAGCAGGATATCTTCGGTGGCGTGACAAAACTCGTTAAGAGCGGCGGTGCATCGCTCAGAAGTCTTATCACCGCAATCGGTGTTGTATTCCTGATCGTTTCGATCTCGCTCGCGGCTCTTGGACTTACAAAGAAGAATGCCGTTGACAGAGACCAGAGCAAGCAGAGACTTGTTTATCTCATTATCGGAGCCATCATCTTCTTCGGTTCGCTCACTCTTCTTATCTTTGCACAGAAGATTTCCGGACAGATTACAGATGCAGTAGACACAGCTATGGTTTCGCCTACACCTTAAAATAACTTAACACTTTTGGAGGTAAAGAAAAAATGAAAGTAAGAGAACTCAGTGCCAAGATAGGCACGAAAATTACAGCTGCTACGGTAGCCATGACACTTGCGATGTCGAGAGTTGGAGTCCTTGCTGATGATCCTACTTCCGATCCCGATGCCGTTGAAAACTTTTTTGATGGTTATGAGAGTTCGGACGGTGGAATCTTCGGCGGCGTAACACAGCTCGTTAAGAGCGGCGGCGCATCGCTCAGAAGCCTCATCACCGCGATCGGAGTTGTATTCCTTATCTGCTCGATCTCACTCGCGGCTCTTTCGCTTACAAAGAAGAATGCTACCGACCGTGAAGCCGGTAAGCAGAGAATGATTGCCCTTATCATTGGCGCCATCATCTTCTTTGGTTCGCTTGCACTTCTGGTATTTGCACAGAACATCGCAAATTCAGTTTCAAGCGCAGTTTCAGCAAATATGGGTGGTTGAAAATAAATAAGCCGGACGGCGGTTACTTATGAGACATCGTAACCGCTGTTCCGGTCTTCTTTGCGTGTTTTTTTATTTTGGGAAAACTCTCGTCAGGCGGAGACAGGATGGGTTCTTTACATTGACAATGTTTTCCTTGCAGGAGATGAGAGATATGAAAAAAGTTCTAAAGGTTTTCTTTGCCTTTGCTGTGATGTTCATTCTCATGGCAGCATTGAATACTGAAAAGGTCAGCGCTGATACGGGTTATTATGATGATCCCGAACAACAGTGGGGAATTGTAAGTCCTTATCTTGGCTCTGAGTCAGCCTTTTCAGGACTGCCGAGGGCATACAAGATGAAATATCCCAGCCTTACATGGAATACGACACATGACGAGTTCATCGCAATGGTACAGGCAATGAACCGGGAAAGGGATGGTATCGCTTCAACGCTGCCGTCATCGGGGGGTGTCGTTAATCCGGTCCAGACAGCGAGGGAGATAAGCAATCTGTTTGAAACAGGGTATCAGTCAAACGATGTGTTTGGAAACATGAGGGAGTATGTCAAATCAAGCGGATTTTCATTCCTTAAACTTGTTCAGGCTATTGCTCTTGTGGTGATGCTCATTTCGCTGATGTTTGCGGCGCTTAAGTTAGGCAAGAAAGATCCTCGTGAGAGGGAGGAGAGTAAGAGGAAGATAAACTTCATACTTATCGTTTCTGGTATTATCTTCTCTCTGGTTACTATAGTGACATTTGTTGAGTGGCTTACAAGTAAGTCCATCAACTTGATTCATTGAGGCTATTATGAATAGATTTTTATACTTTTTGACAACATCTACGGATCCGTGGTATTACCTCAGTGATCTAGGAATCGATGAAAAAGTGACGGAGAAAATGTATTTCTATTCCGGCATATACCAGGTCTTGAAAGCCGTAGGTGTTCTTGGAGCAACGATCACGCTTCTTATCGCTCTTATCAAACTCCTTAATGGAAATCCTGACCAAAGGGCTACATTAAAGGATGTGCTTACCACAAAGGTCATCATCCTGATAGGTATTTTTGCGTGTGCTTATATTTTCGGCTACATTCTTGGTGTTGTGCAGATGATGTAGTCCCGGAAGTAATAATGTTTATTGGGGGTATTTAAAAATTGGGAATTAAGAAACTTGAGATAGAAGGTCAGCTGGCGCTCGATATGTGCCTTGACACGAGAAATAATGTCGTGCAGTCAAACGCATTTGTAAGAGGCCGGCAGCCGAAATTAAAGATTGCCAGCATGAAACTTCTGCGTCTGGCCATTATGCAGATCAGTCCGAACGACAGTGATTTTAAGCCTTATGTCGTTTCCGTCAAAGACCTTGCGAAGTTAATAGGCATGAATCCGGATAATCTGTATAGAGAGGCTAAAGCCGTAAAGAACGATATCCTTGAAAACCATGTTGATGTTTATGATGATGTTGAAGAGGAATTCAAAGGCTATTCATGGGCGTTAGTATGTGAATACAAAAAGAAAGTCGGTTTTGCAATAGTTCTTAACCCTCTCCTTAAGCCGTTCTTAGTTGGACTTAGAGATAACTATACTCTTTATCCCTTTTTGGATGTGAAACAGCTCACTTCTACATACGGAATCCGAATCTATGAATTGATCATGTCATACATAATAGGCGACATACCTAAGAATGGCTGTCATGTTCGTATTAATTTAGATGATTTAAGACTTGCTTGTGATTGTGAGGATAAATTGGTGCAGATAGGACAGTTTAAAGAAAAGGTTGTTGATAAGGCTATTGCTGACATAAATGAGCATGGCTCGTTGGAGATCAGTTATACGGATATAAAGAAAGGTAATACTATAGTTGCTTTTGATTTCTTTGTAAAGCCGTTGGTTTAAGGTTAAAAAACACCTTTTTACAGTTTTTGTTTTCTATATATAGATAAATAAATATGTCTATTTACTATTTATATATTTATTTATTTTGCAATAAGAAGGAACTGATTGGTCAAAGGCCAACAAAGCCAGTAAACATAAGGCTTTGAGGCGATTTTCTAAAAAACACCTTTTTACAGTATGGAAAACACCTTTTTACAGTAAAGAAAACACCTTTTTACAGTAAAGAAAACACCTTTCTACAGTTTTTGATTTTCTAAAAAACACCTTTTTACAGTTTTTTAAAAAGGCAGGTTGTTATTTTGAAACATAGGGCGAAGCGGAAGATGAACAGAAAAGAAACAACATCATTTTTAACGGAACTTCTTATCAGAGATAGACTGTCTGACAGAAAATATTATGCCAAAGAAGTTACTTTGGATTACGGCACTAATCAACCTAAGCGCATAGATATTATGCAATATTCTCCTGATGGTACAACTTATGCGTCAGATATAGAACATGGTTATTTCACTTGTTATGAAATCAAATCATGTATTCAAGATGTATATAGCGGAAATGGTCTGAATTTTTATGGCGAAAAGAACTATATTGTTACCACTATGGAAACCTATAAAAAGCTACTGGATGATATACGGAGCGACAAACTATGTGAACACATCAAAAGTTTTATGGAGATTCCCAAAGAAAAGGCTTGCCCTTATTTTGGAGTGATTGTTGCAGTGCCGGATTCATGTGATTTAAAAGGAAAGACCATTGAAGAGTTTGAAAATCCGACACCACTTGATACCGGTATAAGGTGGAGAACAAGTATCATCTATCCACAAAGTTTAAAGTGGCACAGGACAAGAGGAACTACGGAATTATTATTCTGTATGCTTAGGTCAAAACACTCAAATTAAATGGGATATTTAACATTATGTTAAAAACCCCTTTTACAGTTTTTAAAATTGAAAAAACACCTTTTTACAGTTTTTTTGATTGAAGACGGCTTTTAAAGGAAGCTGGCAAGATATGCCAATATGGCATGGCTTGATAAACCCGCATAAATAAAGGATTTGTTCAGCAATGGTTAAGAGGTTGCTTATGGGTTGAGTGATTACCCTTAAGGTTTCAAAAACACTTTTTTACAGTATTTTGAAAATCAAAAAAACACCTTTTTACAGTTTTTTTAAAGGAGGATATATTCAATGGCTTCATTAACACACCCGACACCGGGAGATCTTAGTAAGGACGAGGAGAAGTTCTTAAAGATTTTCAGTAAGAAGTCTCTTGCTTTTTGCCTTATAGCCTGCCTTCCGGGAGTAGTCATTTATCGCCTTTTGGCAGCGTTCGGACTCGGGATCGTAGGACTTCTGCTTTGGGCGGCGCTTGTTATTACCACGTTCATCGCAACGAGCTATGTACTGCCCGTAGAGAATTACCGCTATAAGGGCGGTGGACAGCCACTATATATCGTCTGGATACGAAAACTGTATCGAAAGTGGAATAAGAACCTTTATATCAAGCACAATGATGTAAACCAGCAGCGTAAAGCCGGAAAAGAGGTGTTTTAATTGACTTTAGATCTTATAGTTAAACTCTTATACATTTTTGCCGCAGCGTTCTTTGCAATCATTCTCTTTATTGTTATCAAGAGAAAGGTGAGCGGCGGCAAGGGAATCAATACTGATGAATCCGGCACTCTGAAAGCGAGAAGGGTGTTTGATACAAACAAGTACGTTCCTGTCGAGGCGATCCGCGACAATATGGTGACTCTTTCGGGAGAGCAGAGGTTCATCGCATCGATCAACTGCAAAGGCTTCGATCTGTATTCGGCAGATGTTGAGGAACAGTACAGAACACAGGAAGGGTATCTCTCATTCATCAATACTATACAGTCGCCCGTTACACTGCGTATCGATTCGACGGCCGTTGATCTTACCGCATCCATTAAGCGACACGAAGAAGCACTCGTAAAGACTAGAGAAGAACTTCAGCGCTGCTACGAAGAATTCGCACAGTACAAGAAACTCGTTATGGAAACCGATAATGAGAAAGAGCGTGAGATCTATGCCGAGACTCTTTACGGGATTCAGAAGAGAGGCATCTGCCTTGAGAATCAGGTTATGCATCTTGAGCATCTTATCAAATATCAGGAAAACCTTTCCGGTAAGGCTGCTAATCCCATTCAGGAAGAGCGTTATTTCATTGATTGGACATTTAACCCGATGGATTACCCTAAATCCATAACGAAGGAAGAAATAGAGGAACATGCCCGTAAGGAACTTAATTCACGCATTGAGCAGATGAAGCACGCTCTTGCCAGGGCAAATATCAAGTGTACAAGAGATGATGATACAGACCTTTACAACCTTTCCTACAGACATTTTCATCCTTATTCCTCGGATATCTACAGAAACAAGGATAATACCAATTATCATGACAAGATCGTATCAGGGGAGCGTAACTTCCGTGATGCACAGCGCAGATTCTTACGTGCGCGTGATGATAAGTATATAAGGGAACTGATAGAGAAACAGACCGTGGCACATGAGGATAATCCCGTATTTATTTCCGAGACCGATGCTGCAGAGCAGAAGGTAAGAGAAGAAAGCGAACAGCTCGCTAGATATGAAAAAACGCAGTCTGAAGTAGAAAAGGCTATCGCTCTCAGTGAGAAAGAACAGCAGCCTTCATTTAAGAATGTTGTTATCGATGTTCCTCAGAATAAGGGACCTGAGAAGAAAGAGGAAGTCATTACGATAGAGAGGATGAACACAAGTGAGGCGATCATGCCTGCTGCCAAGGAAAAGAATGCGGATGAAGAGACACCCGCAAAGGCAGAAGAGACGCTTGTAGGGGCATATCCGAAAGGGAACGATGAAGATAGTGACGGAGGTGTTGAACTGTGAGTTTATTCAAGAAGAAAAAGACCGAGCCCGTAGAGAACGAGGAGAAGGTTGACAGCGGTTTAAACCGTGAAGTGACACGTACTATCTTTTCCGAAGATACATTAAAGGATCAGCTCTCTCCTGATGCGATCAATCCTAATGCGCTTGATTATCTTGTTATCTGTGATATGGGGCAGAACGTATATATCCGCAGCTTTTATATCGAGCAGATGCCGAAACAGGTGACTTTCGCATCTACGTTCGCTCCGCTCTTTAATACGCCGCATGTCACATCATCGGTATTCATCAATCCTATGGTTGACGGCAAGGCGAGCCGTATGCTCGACAAGAAGATCCTGGGTGATGAAACGGAGATCCTTGCAGCACAGAAAGCGGGCGACAGAAACCGCGAGAGAAAGTTAGCACAGGTGCTTGCCCGTGATGAGAAATGGGCGATGCAGATTGAGTCCGGCAATAACAAACTGTTCGAGGTAGGTTTCCTTTTCTCTATCAAGGCTTCAGGCATTGAGGAACTGAACCTTAAATCAGCGGAGTTCGTAAGCAAGGCAAAGGAACGCAGCATAGAGTTATGTTCTTGCTATGGCGCACAGTCTGAGGCATACCTTACCAATGGTCCTTACAACAGGGTTTATAACGGGCCTCTCGGCATGGTTCAATCTACGCCGGTTAAGATGCATCCGCTTGATAAGTATGCGTTGGCTTCGATATTCAACCATACTAATACCTATTTCTCGCACAGTGAGGGTATTATCGCAGGTCGTAACCTCACTACCGGTGAACCTATCATTTGGGATGTTTATTCACCTTCCCATAACGGTTTCATCTGCATCTTTGCGGGTATGACGGGTACCGGAAAGTCCGCTACGATCAAAATGTATGTTTCAAGATTTGCTCATTTCGGATACCGCTTTGCCTGCATAGATACAGATAAGTCGGGCGGACGCGGTGAGTATTCAAATGTATGTGAGGCAATAGGCGGCGTTAACTTCTGCTTAAAGACCAATTCACCTAATAAGCTGAACATTTTCGAGATAGATGAGCAGATGGAAAAGAACCAGAAACTCGGCACCATGCAGCGATCCTTACATCTTGTAGACAAAAGTGCTGATGTCTGCAATATCCTTATGACAGCTGTTATGGGTACGAATGCAAAGATATCGCCTGATTTCAGTACCTACAAATACATGGAGAAGATCATAAAGGATTGTGTAATAGCACTCTATGAGGCAAGGGGCATATTTGACGGTAAGCCTGACAGCCTTTATGAGACAACTACCGTTGCTTCGGACGGAATGCTGAGTGCGGGTAAGAGAAAGAAGAGACTGCCGGTTATGTCGGACGCTTATCTGTGGATAGCGGAGCAGGCAGCAAAGAACGCAAACGAACTCCATGTCGAGGCATATCAGATACTCCTTGACTCACTCTCTGATCTTGTAGATAACCTCTATTTCGATCTTGATACGTTCGAGAGGGTTGATGAAAAGGAATATGCCATAGCGGAATTCTCAAAGAGACATATAATGCACGTGCAGGGTACGAAGGGATATTTTGACGGTCTTTCTACTGTTGGTATCTCACGAAATACACCTTTCATCAATATCGATATTTCGGATCTTCCCGGAACTGATAAACTCTTGGGGCAGCAGGTAGCAATGAATTTCCTTGTAGAGCATTTTATCAAGAAAAATTCCGAGGATCCCAAACAGGCTCAGAAGATCATCCTTATCGTTGATGAGGCACACAGAATGTTCCGTCATGAAGCATCATGTACGTTCCTTTCTGACCAGAGCCGTGTTGCGCGTAAGAATAATGCCGGTATGTGGCTGTGTACCCAGAATTTAAAGGACTACGATGTATCAGATGATACACGTACTATCTTAAAGAGCGCTTCGAGTGCTTTTATCTTAAAGCAGAATGCTCTTGATAAGAAGTTCCTCCTTGAAAACACGGTACTTACCGAGAGTTCAGTATCGAAGGTTCTCTCTCTTGGCGGCGATCCGAATGAAAAAGAGGATAAGGCACATAAGGGTGAGGTCTGCCTGATAGACATGGATAAGGTTGTCTTTATGAAAGTTGACTATCTTGAAGATACCGAGGCAGCGTTTGTCGAAACTGATGCCGAAAAGATCAAGAGGATGAATACTGCGGGGTAAGGCTATATGAGGAAAACGAAGGGTAAAAGGCCATACTTTATAGAGGAGTTTATCGCGATTATGAAAACCTACACCGTGGAAGAATTGGTTATCATGATAGTTACGCTTTTATTCTTCATAGCACTCGGTGTTGGAGCGTATTTATGGACGGTCAAAAACTTACCTGATAGTCCGACAGAAGTGACGGGACAAACGGCTCTTACTGAAATTTGCGATGATTTGGATATAGAGTAGTGTTGATTTTTGAAAGAGAAGAAAAGTGTTGCATGATTTTGAGGAGGAAAAGTGAGAATGCATAAGAGAGTTTCAGTTGTATGGAGGATGATGGGTGCTTTTATCATTCTGTCAATACTTCTGTCTGTTTTTCCGGCAGTTGGTGCATCTGCATCGGGAGGGCTGGCAAGTAAACCGTGGATTACGGATGACAGCCTATATTGGAATTCTTCCGAGGCTGGCTATTCCGGCAGGGAATCAAAGTCCGGGTGGGTTACTATACCGGCTGCGGGAGGCAGAACGAGGGATGTTTCGGTTGTCTATAATTATACTGAATTAATAACGGATGTACTTCGGTTCAGAACATGGATTGATAATAACCATAATTATTATATGCGAGTAAATCCACGCGGAGGTACTCCCATAAGGTATATTACACTGTATGATCCGGGCGATCCTTCTATTTCAAAGCCGGCAACGACACTTGATCCTGCTTACGATAGTGTTGCTCCGTATAACTGGATGAGTCATGAGGTTAATAATGCACTCGTTAATTTTGGGTTGAGGGTAGATAAACTCGCAAATAGCCGTGATGGTGGGGCTCTTAGAAAATGGTATTTGGCGGTTTCTGCATATGATGCCAGTGAAAAGACAGAGGATGATTTAAAGAAATTAAATGATGTCCGTTCTGAACTGATGGATACTGCGTTTTGGATTGATGATAGTATTGTAGCGGACGCAGATATGTCGATGTATCTGAACACATATGATGAAGCAATCAGCGTGCTTGAAAGGGAATGCGCGTCCGGATACCCACTGTCTGATTCTGCAAAATATGACTATGCAAAACAGGCGAACACTACGGTTGCTTATTTTTCTGAAACAGAAGGAGCAAAAGTTGCCATTGCACAGATCAAACTCATGAAGGCAGTTGCTCTTGCTCTTTATGAGTCATTGGAAGAGGTGGAGATATCTGCAACTATTGCAGGCGTGGCATCTGTAGAAGAGGGTAAGACCGGTTCCGTAGAAAAAGGCTTTTCGGAATTGTTGCGTGGAATCGGGCGTTCTTTGCAGAACATCCTCGCAAAACACAATACTACTATGGACTCCATCGTTTATGGAAGAGTAAAGACAGTTGGCGGTTCGCCTGTTTTAGTAAACAATTATTCGTTTGAACTTGCGGATGGTAATGTGTACGGTGTTGTTGGCGCAGTGGTATTTAATATACTTCGAGGATTGCTTCTCCTTTCGCTTGTTTTAGTCACCCTCTTTCAATTAGTCAAGGGTTCTTTTGCTAATAGCGCAAGGGCGATCGAACAGGTTAAAGACAATATTTTATACAGTATCATAGCAGTCGGACTTTTGGCATTTCTTCCTCAAATTGTTCATCTGCTTATCTATTGCCGCGATTGGTTTCTCTCTGTCCTGGCACCTTCAATAAAGGAATTGGCGAAGGGTGATGGCGATATCTATGTTTCATTGTCCAGCACATTCTTGCTTCAGGCTGAAAGAGAGCAGACATTTGTAACGGCTTGTGAATATTTGGGCGTAATCGCAATAACGGTTTATTTTGCATTCATATATGTCTCTATGGCATGTTCAATGACTATCTTGTTTGCATTTTCTCCGTTGTTTATATTGCTGTCGTTTAAGAACAGAAGACTGCTTGATGATTGGTTTATGTTTGTAATTGGAGTAATGGTTACCCCTCTTATAGACGCGATGCTCTTTATTTTGCCGATGCTTGCAAGCAGCAGTGCGTTTAATACGCCTACACTTGTTCAGTTTATCCTATGTATGTCGCTTATTCCTGCAAGAGCGACAATCAGAACCATGCTCGGCATGGGAAGAAGTGTCGGTTCGGAACTGTTAGGTGCCGGTGCGCTTCTTATGGCTGGCCGTGCGATCGGAGGGCTTGCGCGTACGGCACGTAATATTGCGGGTACGGCAGCAGGTGCTATCGGTGGTGCTATCTCTGATAGCAGAGAAGCAAAGACGCTCGAAGACCTTTCACAGACGGAGGAGAGCGTTAATGGCGTAAGACGAGATAAGTATGACTATGCACTTGAAAAGCAGAACGAGATTGGGGAAGGTGATTTTTCAACTATCTCGGAAACTGAGGGCGGTCGTGCCGGAGGTGGAAGTGGTGCAGGTGGATTCCAGCTCCCTCATTACGGTGCGGAATTTGAGGCAAGCCTTGATCCCGAAACGGATCTTCGTGCTCATAGGCAGGGCGTGCTTGATAGACATGCTTCAGTTGCAAACCTTGACTCTCCGCTTATGCGTGATATGAGTCCCGCAAAGAGGGCTGAACTTCTTCGCAGCCGTGCAAGGAGAAACCTTGTAAGGGGCGGTCTTAAAACTGTCGGTATGGCCGGTGGCGCAGTAGCCGGTGGCGCAGTTGGCTTCGGTGCTACAACATTTATGTCTCCTGCTGCCCGTATCATGGGTACAGCCGGAGGAGCTATTATAGGTTCCGAATTAGGAAACGCAGCGGGAAGTCTTACTTACGCAGCGGGTAGTGGAGTTGTGGGACTTGGTAACAAAGCAATGGGTTGGGCGAGTAACCGAGCCGGTGGTGACGGTTCGGTTGCCCCTGGTGCAGCAGGTGTCGGCGGTGTAACTGCTGAAGGTGTTTTAGGTGGTGAACCTGTCAATACTGTTCCTGCGGTCGGAACGGAGGATTTCAGTGGCGCTTATTATGATGAGCCGATAGGTAATGTGACTCCTGAAGAGCCCGATACACTCGAACCTACTGATGTGAGGATTCAGGATGGTCGTGGTGAAGTATTGCTCTTTAACAACATGCAGGCGGTTAGCATGACCGATGAACAGCTTCAGAATGAACTGACATCCCTCTCCAACGATATGAAGGCAAGCACTTCAGTTGATTCATGGAGAAATCTTGATAATGATGAGTTCAACGGAAGGGCTGCTAGGATACTCAACGCAACTCGTCTTTCAGGTAATCAGGCTCAGTTTATGACTGCTGTTAATGGTATCGGTGACATCGTTAACCGTAACTCCGGTCTCATGGCTAAAGGTTATAAGGGCAGTTATACTAACTCATGTAAGATGGGAAGAACTCTTTCTTCGGAGATAGACAGCGCTGTTAAAATGGCTAAAAATCCGGCCAATAAGGGAGCATTTAACAAAGTGCTTGTAGCCCATGAAAACGGATATGGCTATATTGGTCAGCAGACGCGTTCAGATAATGCATATGAGGCTAGGCTTCAGAGAGCAAAGACTACCCAGACTGCTGCCGAACAGTATTATGCAGAAGCAAGAGAGAATGCCGGAGGGTATTACAGCGGGCAGTATGACGGAATGGTTGATCATACGGTTCATGATCCGCTTGGTGCAATGCAGGATAAATACCGTGCTGAAGCTGAGAAGCAGATGGATGGAATGGCGGAACAGCAGAGAAATGCAACAAAGGCAGAGTTGGCACTTGAATATGCTGCACAGGTCCGCGCCTCTGCAAACCATGCTGATCCCGGTCATGATATCTATGGAGATAAGGGATTCGGCTACCTTAAAAAAGAGGTATATGATGATATTCCGCTTGAAGCAGGAGGAATGAGGGTTGATGTCAGTGCTATCCGCGATAGTATATATGATAAGGTTAACGCGGATATCATCAGCGATCCTTCATCTATTACGACGGAAGATTATTGTAGGAATGTAGGTCAATGGGTTGTTAAAGAAACGATGAGCAAATACCCCGGCGAATATAAGCCGGATGAGATCAATGCATTGGCGGCTATCGGCACCATGTTTGGAAGTGATTTCCAGAATGAGTACATGAGGGACTATGCCGGTGAATTTGAGAGTTAAACTGGTTGTTTTTTCGGGCGGGATAAAGACCTGCCCGAAATTTTAAGGAGATAAGAGTGTGAAGAGGATAAAGAAGATAGTCATATTCATGATCGCCTTCGTCACTATAGTAGTTCTGATAGCAACACCGGGACTATGGGGCGCGTCAAGAGTGCGCCATTGGTTTGATGGCAGTCCGTCCTATAGTACATCGGGCGGAACGGCAGGCACAACTGCTGCCTCGGCAAGTGCAGGAACGGACGATGGGAAGAGCATAGCCGAAAGAACGGGACATACCTATGACAGCATCGGAATGGTTGATGATGTTGGTTATACACAGGAGTCTGAGGCTTATGCGCTGAATAATGAGATAAACATGGATGCGGAGACAAGGGAGGACGCGCATCTGAAGAACGTATCCATAGAAGACCTTATCGCCCTTACCATAGAACCGTTCGGAACAAAGGACGAAAAACCCTATGATGATGTAATCTTCACCATGGAATATAAGGAACTTCACGGCTTCTTTCCTACGGACGAAGAGATAGAAGAATATAGGAGTGAACTTATTGAATCGGCGCTCGAAGCAAAGCGTGAGGCTGCCAGGGCAGCTGCCAGCGGAACACCTACGCCTGCTCCCTCGCCGTCACCATCGGGTAGCGGAACAGGGACGGTGCCTACTCCGGGACCGGCTCCTACACCTACACCGTCTGTCAGCGGGACAAGTAGTACAGACACCGAGCGTCCGCCTGTTGTGACTCTGGCAAAGCGGGTATCTATAGATACTGAACCTATCATCTTTGATGATGACGGAAGTGGTGGTGGCTCCTCAACGACTACACCCGCTCCTACGGAAGAGCCTACGCCCGATCCTGCGGAGGATGTGTCTTTATCGGCTGAAGAACTCGAAGCGATAGAACAGAGTGTTAGTGCATGGGTGGAGGAACAGACCTATGAGGAAGAAGTGCTGGTCACTGAAGAATATACTCTTTCGGGAGAGCAACAGAGATTGTTCAGGAATTCGTTTCATACTCCGTGGCAGGCTAATTATGTCCTTGCCGACATGATTGAGGTTTATAACAACTCGGTTACGGGGGAATATAATATCGATGATACCGGCATTCAGATCCAGCGCAGGACATTGCGGCGTGTCAAGGAGATATATAACAGCATCCGCATTAAACTCATGCTCGATTATTGGCAGATGGATGATGAAGACGGGAATGCATTTGACGGAGAAATCCATATCTCGCTTAACATGGATAACTATGCGTCAATACTTACTTCGGAAAAAGGTGAACAGTGTTATAAGGATTGGGAGATAGAGTATGAAGAGCCCGTTGAGGTGACGGACGGTGAGGTTTGTCTGAAACAGTGGGGCTATCTGCCGATGGTTCTTGTTGATTACATTGAAGATTGGGCGTTAAGGAAGGAATATTCCGCGACAGAGTTTGATGAAAACGGGATCTCCGACCTCACAAAGACACCGTGGGGATATGAGGCGCAGAAAGTAAGGAACGGCGGCACTGATATGTCGATCCTCTTTAAGCGGATAAAGGCTACCTATGACCTGGGCGATGCCGACCTTACCCTTATGACGGAAATGCTTGAAGAACTTCCTGAAGGAGACGAACACGCCCTGCGCTTTAGGACTGCTGTTGTCATGGCTGACAGAGCGGGACTTGATGGAAAGGTTGTCGATCCCGATACGCTTGAATGGATCCCGTTACTTACGGGCGATCAGGCAATCATAGTTCAGATGGCGCTTTCAAGGCTCGGTGATATCTACAGTATGGAACTTCGTGATGTTGAGGGCTACGCTGACTGCAGTTCATTTGCTCATTGGGTATATCTCCAGCTCGGTATTGATATCGCTTGGAGAAATGACAGCACGGCAGCAGGTGAGGCTTATGCCTGCAAGATGGCCGGATGCGTTATAGACAGGATCTATGATCCCGATATGCTCGAACCGGGAGACCTTCTTTTCTGGGACCATTCTTCCCGAAGGGATAATGACGGAGCATACTTAAAGATCGACCATGTCGGTGTTTATATAGGCAACGGTATAATCGTAGATGCGAGTTCTAATTGGGGCTGCATCGTATGCAGGGAAATGTGGGGCGAAGACCAGATAGTATGCGTGGCCAGACCTTTGAAAGTTAATTGGTAAAAACAATGTAGAGCACATTGTTTTAAGGAAAAATGATACACGAATAGCGTTATTTTTTGAGGAATAACATGAAATATTGTTCTTTTGTTGGTTGCTTTCTCTGATAATGTTGCTTATGGTAAAGGTGTAAAAAGCAATAATATCAGGAGGTGACCAACATGGTAGGAGATAAGATCGATTACAGTTCAGGTTTTAACAGTGCCGCGATAAAGAAGCGCACTTTTGATGAACATATTACAGACAACACCACAGGCGGAGAAGATAAGGTTTCCAAGTCTTTCCTTGAAATTCTTGGCAATAAGAAGCCGGCAGTTCTTTTCGATGAACTGTCAAAGTATGTCATAGGACAGGACAGGGCAAAGATGGCTCTGTGCGTGGCAGCGGCAAATCATTACAAGAGAACTTTTATCTCGTCGCAGAATAAGGAGCATAAGAACGATCCCAAGTGGAACAGGATTGTTCTTAAGAAAGCCAATGTGCTTCTCATAGGCCCTACGGGTTCCGGTAAGACATACACGGTGTCCTCCCTTGCGGAGATCCTGGGTGTGCCTTATGCATCCGTATCGGCTACGAGCATTACACCTGCGGGATTTGCGGGAAGTGATGTTGAAAATGTTCTTCGTGACCTTATCTTTAACGCAGCCGGCATCAGCGGTTCGGCTGAATATCAGGAAAGAAAGGCATTACAGTTAAGAGAAGATGCAAAGACATTGAGGGAAGTGACCGAAAAGGCAGAAAACGGAATCATATTCATCGATGAGGTGGACAAGATCCGTAAGAGAGTAGCGAATAATTCTTCCGGTCGTGATATCAGTGGTGAAGCTGTTCAGCAGGCACTCCTTACAATGATTGAAGGCGGTATGGTCAATGTCAATTTAAGCGGTGCGAACGGAATGGCCAAGTATGTGAGCATCGATACCTCAAATATTCTCTTTGTATGCGGTGGTGCGTTTGTTGGCATTGCTGACATTATCAAAGACCGTCTCGATGCGGAGACTGACGATGAGGGTGAACTGATGCGCCAGATCAAAGATCAGGATCTTGAAAAGTATGGGTTCATCCCTGAATTCATCGGCAGACTTCCGGTTGTAGCGACGCTCGATAAACTTACGGAGAATGACTTTGTAAATATCATCACGGAACCTAAAGACTCTTTGCAGTCGCAGTATTCGGCATTATTCGCTATCGACGATGCGATGCTCGAATTCTCGAAGGATGCTCTCCATTGGATCGCAAGAGAGGCGCTTGCAAAGAACAGAGGTGCGCGAGGGTTAAGAACCGTCATGGAAAATCTGCTCATGCCCGCTATGTACGTGACTCCTTCTATCAGTGAGTACAAGCCGCATGTCGTGCTTGCTCTTTTCGGGGGAACTTCTCCCAAGGTACGGATAGAAGTCGGGACTGATGTTGTAGATAAGGTTAAGCAGACCATTTCGGAACTTCCCGGTTCTGACAGTTTCAATATCGAAGTTGGCGGGTATATCGCGAAGGATTTTATTTGAGGTGATGTTTTATGATGAAAAACTTACTGAGAAAATGGAGATTTAGAAAGTATTGTTTTAGCCGCAAGGTTTGCAAAAATTTGTCCGGATATGCAGGAGACCATTTTCTGTTAATTTATAAGCCGCCTATAGCGGCGCGTAATACACGTCCGATACTTGTTAAAGTACCGCGAGGCAATTTGTCATTGCCTGATATCAGGAAGGAGCTGGGCTTATGAAGTTCTATATGGTGACGCAGAAGTTCTGGATGGATACGGGAAAGGCGGGAGCTACCATTGAAGTTGTTGAGGCAGAAAAGAAGCCGAAAGACATAATGGAACGCTTCGCTGACCATGACCGGTATATTGAATATTATGATGATAGGGAGAAGGCAGAACAGGCAGCAAGAGCGTGCAGTTTTGTCAATTCGATTCCTCTCGTCGGAAGGGGGTAAGGTTTTTATGGATGCACTTGAAGAGAGAAGATATGTAAAGGAACAGGCTTATGAAGAGGGACGCAAGGCAGGTCTTTCGGGCAAGCTGATGGAGGATGCGTTTGAAGGAGGCTGTGCTTATTGCCTTGACAGAGAAAGACTTTTAGATCGGATCCTCGGTTATGAATATGAGTTTGGTTATGCAGATGGCAGGACAAAGTATCTTGAGGACAAGATGGATAACGGAGAGCCGGTTTCTGATGTTGCCGTAAGAAGGATACTTGAGAAGAAGGCATTCGTCGAACCCGCAAGGAATCTTGGCGGCAAGGCATATCGGAATGGCTATTCAAAGACTGCTGTTCTGAACGAGGATGTATATAACCTGCTGCCCGGTTCTAATCATCCCACGAACAAACTTATCTATGATGAGTGGGAAGATGCTTATAACGAGGCTGAACTTGATCCGAACGTAAAGCCTTATTATATGGCAGTAATGGATACGATGAACGCACAGTTCCTTAAGGATTTCTGTGATGAGGAAGTTGCGGCTGAAGACGAGTCCGAAAAAGAAGCGCTGCAGTCATACCGCTATATCGTCAAACTCCTTGAGGGTACGGATGACAACCATATGATCAAGTGTCTTACCTGCCCGGTTCTCTACACGGGAAGGCTGAACGATATTGATAAGACATCAGATATCGAGATTATCAACTGCGAAGAAGATTGCTCCGAATGTCTTGATTATCTCAATACTGCTGCCAAATGGCATCTTGATGTGATCAGACAGTTCCTTTACCACAAGGAGGCTTAAAAATGTTTTTTGATACCGAAAAGACGGGTGTTCATGAGAGGATACTGAAAGCCGTGGCAGAGAGTGGCGGTGGAGAGAAAGCGCTTACCGCTGCCCTTACCGAAATCGACAGATATTACGGAAACTACCGCATCTTTGTATGGACGGTTAATGATAAGGGACTTGTCCCGATCTACCCTAATCCCGATGAACGTGCATATGCGCTGCTGTTCGATAAGGTTAATGAATTTTATCAGGACTTGAATGCAAAATACAGTTCTTCAGAGGGAAAGAGAAAGTTATATGTGAATGTCAAACTCTTTGACAGCGAGCATAAACTTATGGGTATCCTCTTCATCGAACATAAGGAACCTCTTACCATCCAGGCGAAGATAAAGGAATTTAATGCCGGTGACCTGTTTGCCGAGATCGAAGCGACAGTAAAACGCGTCCTGCAGGTAACACTTCCTTCATGCGATGTTAAGTATTTTGCGGACCGCGCGAACAGTCTTGCACTTCCTTTCCTTGACAAGTGCGGGATAGACAAGGATACTGTTACTGGAACGTGTCTTGTCAAACCGAGGGATATACAGGCTGCGGTTGAGACTTTCGGACATGAAAAGGTTGTTGACCTCATAAAGAAGTGGCTTTTAGAGGCAAGAAAGTTCTTTGAGGATGAGGAATTCGTTTACGGCGACAGCTACGGGTTCCTTATCGTTTCAAAGCGCGATGTGTACGCGTTCTCAAATGCGGTGAGGGATTTCTGTGAGATAATAAAGAAATGCGCGATCCGCGATGTGATAGACCGGCAGACGAGAGTGATCAGCGCTGAACCTGCACTCGTAGTCAATCAGATAGATGAGAGCAGGAATGTGTTCTCTATGAAGTTTGAGAATACGCTTATCATATCTGATAAGTGCTATCATCTTTTCCGCAGACAGGGTGTGCTCTTTGTGGGTGATCCGGTATATGATGAGGCAGCAGGCACAGAGATAGTGACGGAAGAGACGCCGAAGGAAGAAAAGAAGGCTGAAGAAAAGGCGAAGGAACAGCCGCCGATGCCCGCTCCCGAGGAGAAAAAAGATGAAGAAAAGATGACGACATTGATCGATCTTTTCGAGAGTGATAATTAAGCGTTTTGAGAACAGCCCCAATACGTTTTGACAAAGATTTACATTAAGGCTGTAGAAAGGAGGAGTTATATGATTGAATCAATCGAACGCGAACAGTATGAGCAGACGGTTTCGGCCAGAGACGAGCTTATCAGGAATGGTATTTTATCACCAAGAGAAGCAGTTGGCTTTTCTCGGCCTGCTGCCTTAAACTTTTTTGAACCGGTTCAGGTTGATCCTAACAGAAAAAGGCTTGTTGATGACGGGTATCTGTCTTCTAAATATCTGAAGGTTGATGATTACTACGCAGCCAGGATTGTTGGCGATGCGGAGAGGAAGTGGCGGCAGGATCATAATTATGTTGATTCTAAAGACGAGCTCGGTAATGTTGACCACAAGTTAAAGATTGCGGGAAAGGATCCCGTTACGGGGTTAATGAATAACTATCCCAAGAAGATCGGCTCTGATGTGATAAGGAATTTTCAGAGCGTATGGGGGTTGGCTGATTTTTCCTTTGCAGAATGGACATACGATAAGGAAGTCAAGGAAAAAGAGGGGCGTAACCTCCCCATTCTTTCCGATAATGCCTTCAGTCAGTGCATGGAGATTTCCTGTGATCTTTTCGGGCGAGTAAGAGAACGACTCTGCGAAGGACTCGATGGTTTAGGGAATAGTATTTTTGATACAGCCTATAAGTATGCGGCGGAAAATAACGAGAATTGTGATGTGGCAACTATAAGAGGCATAATGCTTGATGCGCTTGGCCGGATCGGTATCATTACTACGGCAAACTCCTCTGCGGAAGATTTTGACAAAGAGTATTATGGTATCGGACAGTGGCTTTACCGAGAACCCGCTCTCAGAGGTGTTCATCTTGGTGCTTTTGAGAGAAAGATAGGCGGGCTCAGAGGCATGGCACTCGGATTGGGGTTGTATTACTTTAGGCAGAGGCTTGCAGTAAGAACCGGAGATCGTTCATTCCTTGACAGCCATGCAGAAGAGATAGGCGCGTTTAAGGAATGGTGCGATGAAAAGACCAGACACTATACGGATGCGCCTTTTGTTGACCTTGACATATTTAACTTTTCTGTCAGAGGAATCCGTGTTGTTGACGGAAAACTTGAGGACGAGAGTTTAAAGCCGTATGTAAGGGATGTATTGGTTCCAGATCTGCTTTCTTTTGATATGTATGAAGAGGGTTCACTCGAAAGCATACGGAAGATCCAGTTCGGTTGTGCGCTTGCAGTTACAGTGGGGATGACCGAGAGTTGGTTTGTCAGACTGACCAATAATGATATGGCTGCCTACTATGATGAGATCGTCCGTCTCTCATATATTATAGGTTTGAAAGCCGGTACGATTAAACTCTGATGATTGGAGAGTGACTTATGTATAACATTCTGTTGTCTGTGAATGATGATAAGGGAAGTGCGGAAGAAGGTCTTAAAAAGACTTTTGAGAAAGAGGGAATGGAGTGCGCTTTTAAGAGCGTTGCTTCTTTGGTCGCGATCAAGAGCGCAATGTCAAGTGAGAAGTATGACGCCCTTATTACCGCATATCAGATAGGTACAAGACCTTTTACCGTGGAAGAACTTTCCGATATTCATGAGGCAAACGAGGATATGCGGCTTGTTGTGGTTATTCCGAAAGATCTGTATGGCACTACATTCCTTTCGGAGCTGCTTAATGCCGGTATCTTCTGTGCAGTGTTCGAGAATGAGGCTACGCTTTCATATCTTGTCTCAATGGTAAAAGAGGGGCGGACAAGAAAGGCGGCCAGAAGTTATTACGGACTTCTTGATGACAGGATCAATGCCGTTAAGACGGTTGTTGATCCCGAGAAGATTGAAAAACTCCGTCAGTATCTCTTATACAGTGATGATACAGACTTCAAGGGCAGGCTTGATTATATTGAACAGAATGTGGAGCCCAAGGAAATGACAGCACTCCTTGCTCTTATCAGTAATGAGAAAGAGACAATCGAGATGATCAAGTCATATCCCGAGTATGCCAAGTATTTTGTCAATGAATTTGAACCGAGACAGAGACCGGCACAGACCGAGAACAGACGAGGCGGCGGAGCTGCCCTGTCCGGCATCTCGGAAATGCTCTCAAAGGTAGGTTCGAGAACGGAAGTAAAGATAAAGAAAGAACTTGTCGCGAGGAAGATAATCGGTGTGGCTGGTCTGTATCGCGGTGCCGGTGCTACCACGGCAGCAGTATCCCTTGCAAAGACCATAAGCGAGCATGAGAGCGTGACATATATAGAAGTTCCCAATAATGGAATGGTGGTATATGGCAGGTACGAACTCGAAGCAAATATCGGACCTGATTTCCGTTCGGTACCGCATCTTGTGACAGAGGGCAGTGTCGATCTCAGTGATGTAAGCAATGTATATGAGGGAATCAACTTCTTCGTGGGTAATGACGCTTACGGGAGCGTTACCCTTAATACGAGCGAGCTTGCAACGATAATCAACGGAACGAGCGATAATGTAGTAGTTGATTTCGGATGCAGCGTTGAAGAGGCGAAAGACCGTGGATTCCTTAACATGTGTACTCACATGGTCATTGTATGCGAGGATATCAAGTCAGAAGAATATCTCGGCAAACTGAAGGAAGAAGCGGACTCTTTAAAGAGTACCAGCCTTATTCCGTTCATCCTCACCCTGTCAGATGGAGATTCGTCAAAAGCATTCTCATTTAATCTTATATCGTACACGGCAAAGAAATCGTATGCTCCGGATCGAGTTCTTCCTCTTAATATAAAAAGTTCGGAAGAGCGAAGGCTTCTTGAATATCTGGAGATCAGCGGGACTAAAAAGAAACACGACAGATTTATCCGCCAGGTTATCCAAAAAGGTGTTGTCGAAGTGGCGGTCTTTGGACTTGATAAAGGAAGTGGCACGACTCATACGGCGCTCATGCTTGCGGACTCTGTAAGGCAGAACTATAAGGTGGCGTATGTTGAACTGAACGGTTCCGGTCAGATGGAGGCACTTGCTCATGAATTGGAATACCGGCCGGGCGAAGTCATTCATATGTACGGCATCGACATATATTATGATGTTGATTACCGTGTCTTTGCGGAGAGTTATAGGAATAAGTACAATTATGTTATCCTTGATTTCGGAAGTTTTAAGGAATTGTCGAGGAAAAGAGATCTTTTTTCTATGTGTGCAAAGAAGTGTCTCTGCATAGATGCTGCACCGTGGAAACTCTATAAGATCGAAGAGAACATGGAGAGTATAGAGGAACTTGACAAGAGCAAAGAGATAATGGTGTTCCTTCCCGCAGTTGATAAGAGTCTGGTGAGGAACTATGATATCTATCAGAGAGTAGGAAAGCGTGAGATAATCCGCGTGCCGTTCTCACGGATCCCTGTTGAGTGCGACAAGAAGATAGTTTCATATTTAAGTAAGATACTTGTTTAAGGTGACAGCTGATGGAAAGAGTATTGGATATTCAAAAACAGACCGATGAAGTAAAGGCAAAGATGCTATATGCGCTAATGCAGTCTAAACTAAAGATGAAAGAGTTGGATTTTTATAATGCGCACCCAAGTAAACATGTTGAGGGATTTGCCTTCCCGCAGGATATGTACCTGAAAATTTTTGACGATAAAGGGATTAAAAATATTCGGATTGAAAAATATTCATGGAAGGATATTTTAACCTTTTTGAAGCGCAAGGACTGCATCGGGTGGAAATTTGTTTGCGCATTGGATGAGGCTGACAATAACAGGGCGCAGTTAATGTGCGTGCCGTTTTTCCCGAAATTTGATTTTCAAATATTTTTGGGGGCCGGAGGAAATACAAAGAACCTTCATTTCATAGAGCAGTTGTTTGATGGTGAATTTAAACTCTTTTCGCCGGAACAGACATTTGGAAGTGAATATGATACGATCAGAGAACTTCTTTGGAAACATTGGCAGAATGAGTATGAGGAACTGTTTGCACCAAAGTCCTGATCTTTCAATAAACATATCCATATACTTACTATGGCTTCTCCGGCTGTGCCATAAAACAGAGGTGCCGGCTTAACTAGGAGTTGGCAGGGCTTATTTTGGAGCCTGAAGGATGAGGTCTTGATACAATACCGTTAGTAGACCTGGATCGAAATCGCGGTACAAGGCACTCACCAAAGCCTGTGTATATAGTTCCCGACACGATTGGGGTTTTGGAACCCATCGGATTTACATGGGTACAGAACGTATAGTGTATGGTCTTTTCATCGCACCATGTTTTGGAACCCATCGGATTTACATGGGTACAAAAGTATTAATGAGATTAATACAAATACAATCGCGTTTTGGAACCCAACGGATTTACATGGGTACAAAAGTCTGTGGAACATGCGCTGGAAGTCGGAAGAGTTTTGGAACCTAACGGATTTACATGGGTACAAAACATAACTAGTTCTGATACCCTGCAGAACGAGGAGTATAACCACTTATTGTTTTGTAGTTGTTCCATTATTTTATTAGGTAATTATAGCCAGTTGTCATAAGACAGCTGGCTATTTCTTTTAACGGCATTTCTTTAAACTTTTTTGTTTTCTTTTTTATAATTCTCCGTTTTGAAACCATTTTTGAAACTTTTTTGAGTTTAACTTACGAAGTTGGAGAAAAAAGGTGTGGTTTAATATTTGTGAGAGCACAAAAAAGGTGCAAATCTAACAAATATTACGAGGAGGAAATAATGAAGCACGGAATATCAAAGGCTGCCAGAAGAGCAATCATAGCGGTTGTTATCATTGTTCTGCTGTTCGGGGCAGCAGGGTACTTCGGGTACAAGTATCTCGACAAAAGTATTACAGACAAATTCACGCAACAGGTTAAGACCGCAGAGGACACCTTAAAGAGTCAGCAGAGGACTGTTCTCGTTGCTACCAAGGCTTTAACCGCAGGCGATGTTCTTTCTGAGGAGAACACGGAAATGCGTTCCGTATATTCTTCGATGGATAGCAAGCTCTTTGCCGGTACAGAGGCTTATGGCAAGAAGGTCAAGGTCGATGTTCCTGAAGGCGCACAGATCGTCAATGCATTTGTGGCACACAGAGAGGCACCTGCCGATGCCCGCGAACTTGAATATGAATGTGTAGCGATCTCGGCCAACATCGGAATGAACGATTATGTTGATGTCCGCATCAAGTACCCGGACGGAACAGACTACATCGTGCTTTCAAAGAAACTCGTTACCAATATCACCGAGACCGGTGCGATCCGCTTTGAAATGAATGAGGAAGAGATCCTTACAATGGACTCTGCACTCGTTGATGCATACCTCTACTCACAGGCTTACAGCTCTGACACAAGCGAGGGCGCTTATGAGCCGCAGAAGAACAGTATGCTCTACCTTACCAAGTATATCGAGCCTTCCGTTCAGGAGGCAGGAATCGTAACCTACGTTCCTTCTGTTCAGTCGATGTCTCTTATCAAGGCAGATCCCAACGTGGTTGCTATCGCGAACAGTTTCCTTATCGATTCTGTAAGACTTGAAAAGGAACTTAACCTCATCAATTACCGCATCACAAATGAAAAGACGGAAAACCTTGATGAGTACGTTGGTCTTGATGAGTACAACGAGGACTTTAATAAGTACATTAACGTTACGCCCTTAGAGCAGGAGCTGGGCAATGTTGACTCAATAACAAATAACTAAAGGAGGAAGTCATGGAAGATGTAAAAAGTATCGGCATAATCGGTAATGCTTATGTCGGAATCGCTTTACAGATTGCTTCTGTCCTTAAAGCGCTCGGCAAAGAGGTCTTACTTGTGGATTGTGCAGAAAGACCGATTACTTTCTATACCGGACAGCCCGAGAACGGAGAGGGTGGGGACGTACTGGAAATTAACTCAATACCTTATGCATCAAACCGCAAGCCTCTTCCTATTATCTCAAATGACTGCATCAGGATCATGCTGCAGGGTACTACTGATTCAAGTGATTGCGATATGAATATCTTCGTTGCTACAGAGGATGCCGAGGTTTTATATAAGACGGCCAAGTGTACAACCGAGAAGCATGACCGCAACGTTATGGTCGTAAGAGATTTCGTCGGAGTCGGTAAGCACAGAGTTAAAGAAACAGCAAAGCACAACGGGTGCAAAAATATCTATTATATCAAGCCCGGTTCAAAGGATTCACTTACTCTTCTGCGTTATGAGTTCACGAGCAGAGTGAGGATCCTCGACATGAAGGAAACCTATCTTGACTTCCTTTACAAGATCGTTAGGGAGTTCTTCCCCGAACTTACTGAAAAGGATTACAAGAAAGCACTTAAGAAAGTACAGAAAGGAGGCAGCAGGGTATGATAATCGCATCATGGTCGCCTTTCCATGGCACCTATTCAACTGCCAACCTTCTTGCAATAGCAGAGTGTATCGCCAATACATATGATAAGAAAGTCCTTATCATGCAGACACACTTTACGATGAACAACCTCGAAAAGCCTCTGCTCGGTTCACTCGACAGCACCAATGAGAGTATCTTCTTTAAGGATATCGGACTTGACGCGGTTGTAAGACATTTTAAGTCGGGTTCGTTCAATGAGGAGAGCGTTGCAAACAGTTGCGTAACTGTATCGGATAATCTTTCGCTCCTTGCCGGAACAAGACAGCGCGACCGTTCGGTTTATAACAACGAGACCGAGCGTGAGATCGTGGCAAAGATTATCCGCGAACTCGGAAAGATGTACGATGTTGTTCTCGTTGATACAAACGCTGGTCTCTCGGACGCTTCACTTGAAGTATTGAATGTTGCGGAGAGGATCATCGTTAACCTTCGTCAGAATAAGGAAATGATAGAGAACACACTGAACAATGCCGACCTTAACAGGCTCAGTGAGAAAGCGAAGTTCTTCTACTGCTTCGGAGCATATGATGACTGTTCAAAACTCAGCATCAGAAATATCAGAAGAAACTTCAAGAAGGTTTATACCGATAACTCCGGTGTTGTTCCTTATCTTTCACAGTATAACGACGCAATCAGCGATTGCCGTGTTCATTCGTTCCTTTCAAGCATGGCTGACTCTTACGCCCTTGAAACGGATAAGGATGACGATATATGGTACTACAGTGTCGATGATTTTGCAGAGAAGATCACCAGGAGGGAATAAATGAATTACAGCATTATCGCGCTGGTCGTTATAATCATTGTCCTTGTTATCCTGATCATACGCGCAGCCAATAAAGCAAGTAAGAAAGAGCGCGTGAACAACTACTCCAAAGATCACTTCAAGATTGCGAACCTTGAAAGTTCTTTGAGAGAGACTATCAATGAGGTACTTAATACCGACTTGTCCGAGCTGTCTCTTAACAAGCGAGAACTTGAAAAGAGAGAGCAGCAAAGAGCGACACTTGCCAAGAATACCCGTGAGGCGTGTCTGGGCGATATAGGTGAGCGTGAGTATGTTAAGGCATACTTAAAGGAACTGCTTCAGGACAACGAGGGTGTTACCTCTTCAACGATAAACAAGATAATACCTTTCGACAATGACTCATTGATGACAGCGCAGGATAAATTCGAGTATATGTACGTACTCTTTAAGCGTGAGTACCCGTTCAATACCTTCCGCCATATGTGCGATGTGTTTCATTGGGATGATCCCAAGTTCACGGAGAAGGGCGATCCTTACTTTAACATTACGGAAGAGGATGTTGACAAGGCTTATGAGAACTGTCCGTATGCCGGTGATTTCAATGATAAACTCGATATGGTAACGCAGCGTTTCTATCAGATCCTTTATGGTGACGATATCGCGGATATCTTCATCATGGATGAATCAGTAGACGGTGTTGAGGGCGGTACCGGTGGTCAGACAAGAGCAGAGTTCAACTTCCTTGCTGAACTTCAGAAGAGCGGTGACGAGGAATACGTTCCCCGCAACTACGATGTTTTCTACGTTGTATATAAAGGACGTGCGATCCGAATGAGTTTCTTATCATTCAAGACCGCAAAGACTCTTGAGAGAATCGTAAAGAACATTTACCGTTACAACACAAGAGTTGCGCTCTCACAGAGAGATCCCGTTATCCAGTCTTCGCTGAAAAACGGCACGCGTATAAAAGTGGCTCGTCCCCCCGTCTCGGATGGGTGGTGCTTCTACGCGAGAAAGTTCTCGTCATCGAACGCAAAAGAGATCGAGTCGCTGTTCAATGATCCCGGATCTGATACGCTCATCAAACTGCTGATAGCGTTCACCCGAAGCGAGTTCTCAATGCTTATTTCGGGAGATCCCGGTAGCGGTAAGACAACAACCCTTAAATCGATGGTACGTGAGATCAATCCTCAGTATGCCATCCGTGTTGTTGAGAAATCGTTCGAGCTTAACCTTAATAACCTTTATCCCGATAAGAATGTCCACTCCCTTCAGGAGCGTGGTAATTTCTCGATCTACGAATGTATCGATGCTACAAAACAGATGGATACGGACGTAATCATCATCGGTGAGGTTAACGAACCCGGTATCGCGTCCGGTTATGTACAGATCAACCAGTCAGGTTCAAAGCAGGCTATTACAACAACGCACCATGAGACGACCTCAAAGGCTATCGACTATATGCGTAATGCCCTTATCGCAGAGGCACATATCAATGACGCGATGGTTGCAACACAGCAGGTAATCGACTGTATCGACTTTGATATCCATATGGTCTGCGATACAGAAGGTCATTACTTTGTAGAGCGCATCACTGAGGTTATTCCTACCGAGAAGACACCTTATCCTTCGGATCTTGATGATGCGACCAGAGAGTTTTACAAGAGAGTTACCGATTCTTCGCTTTATACAATCAAGAATATCCTTGAATATGACCGCGAGAATCGTTGCTATGTACTTAAGGCGCTTCCGAGTGCAAAGAAACTCGAAAGAATGCGCGAGAAGTTAGGTCCGGATGCGGGCAAACTTATCGCAGAAATGCAGAATTTACTTTCCGCAGCGAAATAATCAACGAAAGGGGATAACAAATGCTTTCTTCGCCATTAACAATAGTTCTGATTGGCGCGGCTGTCATTGCTGTAGTCCTGATCTTACTCGCTGTGGTGATCGAGTCCAATGCAAGAAAAAAGAATGCCGGCTCGCTCTTTAAGGCACAGAGCCCGACAAAGAAGTTCCATCAGTTCTTGCACGCGGGACTTGAAGAGTTCCCTTTAACCCGAAGGTTCATAAACAGGATAGAGAACAGGCTCGTTCCTCTCTATCCTGCCTATAAGGGCGAGAAGATGGCAGATGATTACTTAAAGCCGGTCAATAAGATCGTGCTGTTGAGCGCATTAGCGTCTGCTGCCTCTCTGTTCTTTATCTTCGGACTTAATGCTTCGGCTTATACGCTTGCCACCGCTCTTTTTATCGCGTACGTACTCGTCGGTACTATTTCCGACAACGTGATCCGTAAAGAAGAGATAGCGTTCCTGAAGAACGCAGATACGATGCTTCAGTCGGTTATACATTACTTCTATCAGCAGCCTTCTCCGAAGGACGCGCTTGAGCGGGCAATGCATATCACCGAAAAGAAGATGCGTACCAACGGCGATGAACTGTATCAGGTACTTAACTCACCTAATACGGACGAGGCAAAGCGTACATACATGGCCGGAAGTCATCACAAATTCCTTAAACTCTTCCTTGAATTAAGCGAGAGAGTAGAGGAATACGGCGATACAGTTACCAAAGAAGACGGTTCCGTATATGTTTCGTCTCTGATGCAGATTCGAAGCGATATGCAGGACGAGAAGAGATACATCCAAGAGAAGCATCACAGATTTATGGCGCTCGGTCTTACGGCTGCGATACCTGTCATAGCCGTTCCGTACATTGCTAATTGGGCGATGGACACGCTGCCGAGCCTTGGGCCGTTCTATGTATCACGTATCGGCTCACTGATCAAGATTTTCTTACTTCTTGTTTCAGTAGTCTGCTATGAAATGGTTGAAATGCTCATGGATGCTTCGCACGGAGCAGGCAGAAACCGCCCGTTCCTTGTATGGCTTTCGGGTAAGCGTCCTTTCTCCACAATACTCAGGTATGTGACCGAAAAGGACTACTCAAAGACCATCAGGACGAATGAGAAGTTAAAGAGAACCGGCGAGAAATATAATACAAAGGTTCTCATACTCCGAAAGATCAGTTTTGGTGTGCTTGCCCTGATACTCAGTTTCATGGTTATCCAATACGGACATAAGGACAGACGCGAATATCTGATGAATGATACCAGCGAGGTTGAAAATCTTTCAGATACCGCAGATGGCAAACAGATCTCCGCTATGGAAAAACTCATTCCCGAATATGTCAAGAAGTTCATTGAAAGCGGGGAAGAGATTGACCGTGAACAACTCGAATACGATCTGCTCTATGTAGAACAGGGACTCCGTACCGAGGCAGTTGCGCATGAGACGGCTACCGAGATCATAGAGCGTGTGGATGCTTACCGTAATGAGGTATTCGATCCGCTTGATATTTTCCTTGTCATCATATGCACGGTGCTTGGCTTCGCTTATCCGGGATTCATGCTCGATGTGCGCGGCAGTATCGTAAACAATAAAATGCAGGAAGAGGTCATCCAGTTCCAGTCCCTTATCAATATGCAGTCAAGGGTTCCCGGAATTACCTCGATGACAATACTCGAATCCATGGAAGAGTTCTCATATATTTTCAAGCCTGCGATCCAGCAGTGCATCAATGAGTTTAACATCGATGATACAGCTGCTCTTCAGAGGTTATACAACACCGAGACTTATCCCGGATTTAGAAAGATAGTAGATAACTTTTTGATGGTCGATGAAGTTGGTCTTGAACTTGCCTTTGCCGAGGTAGGTGCGGAAATTATCAATTTCAAGGAGGATAGAAAACTCGAAAGACAGATGATGCTTGACGATGAGGTAACGCTCGGCACCATCCTCGCCGTAATACCGGGCGGCCTGATCCTCTTCGGATATCTGCTCATACCGTTCATGTATAAGGCGATGACTCAGTTTAACACATACATGGGGAATTTGAATGCTTATGCGACGCAATAGACTTGATGCAGATCCATTTATACCGATCCTGGCTGTAGTGCTTGTGCTGGCTGTTGTTATTACTTTCTTTGCTATGAAAGAAGTGATACGTAAACAGAAAGAGAGTATTGATGGCATAACACAGACAGAAGAGAGGAACATATCCCTTTATCTGACGGATAAACAGAAGATAACGGGGCAGGAGGCCATCAATGTAATCGGTTTGTTTAAGGGTGAAAAGGTGTGCTTTAATGTGGCCACGGGAGCAGGGAGCGTTATGGTCTATAACTACGATGGAACAAGTCCCGTTCCATCGTATGACGACCATAAATACTCTACGGGTGATGAGAATTACATCAACCCGAGCGGGGTGTTCACGGTCTCTATCTCAGACAACGTTGTGACCTTAACCCAGGACAAATAAAACTTTTATAGAAAGGAAAAAGGCATGAAGAGAAATAGGCTGGAAGTAGCGGTCAGAGGACTGTTGCTTGCCGCAGCGGTTATCATTACGCTCGTTATCGTGGCTTTGGGCTTTAACCAGCTTACACAGTCAAAAGAGGCGGCGAGTGTGGTTTCTCAAGCACTGCATGACACCACGGAAAGTTTACGTGATGCGGATGTCAAGCAATACAGTGAGACCGATATGACCGGTGCGGAAGTTAAAAACTTCTACAAGAAGTATCTCGGTACTTCTTCGACAACGCACGGCGATTTCTCAATCGTCATTGCGAATACGGGTGGTACGGCAACGTACACGGACGGAAGTGGATTTACCACACTAGAAAATACTTCATCTTCCGGTTATGTAAAGCCTACCGCGATGTATCACTGCACCGTTAACGTAAATGCAAACGGTGTCATCACAAGCGTAAAGTTTACGATCAAGTAACAGATATCTAACCGCTAAAGGCGGTTGATATAAAAAGTAAGACAAAATCTCAAATCATTTTATTTATTCAGGAGGAAGAATTCTTTATGAAGACAGTTAACAAGAGAAATGCAATCGAGATCTCCGTTAAGGGACTCATACTTGCAGTAGTAGTTATCATCGCGCTGATCCTTTCGGCTATCGCACTCTACATGGTAACAAAGTCGAAGTCAACCATCAACGATGGTAATACCCAGTATTCAGAACTGATGAGTTCTTATTCGGAGATCAATGCTACCCTTTACGACGGTTTGTATGTATCGGGCGACAAGGTTATCGATGTTATCAAGAAAGAGCGTGCTAACTTAAGCACCGGTGTTACCGTTAAGACTCTTCTCAACACAACAGGTGTTACCTACAACAGTTCCACAGAGTACGCTGTAACAAACAAGGCGGATAACGATTACATCAATCCGGCAGGAACCTTCGTTGGCGAGGTTAAGAAGAATGACAACGGCATGGTAATCGAGATTATCTTTACACAGAAGTAATTTAAGGGAGGAAAGAAAACATTATGAAGACAGTTAACAAGAGAAACGCTATTGAGATCTCCGTTAAGGGACTCATACTTGCAGTAGTGGTTATCATCGCGCTGATCCTTTCGGCTATCTCGCTTTACATGGTAACAAAGTCGAAGTCAACCATCAACGATGGTAATACCCAGTATTCAGAACTGATGAGTTCTTATTCGGAGATCAATGCTACCCTTTACGACGGTCTGTATGTATCGGGCGACAAGGTTATCGATGTTATCAAGAGTGAGTCCGCAAACCTTGACACCGGCATTACCGTTAAGACTCTGATGAACACAAGCGGAACTACCTATAAGGGTGCTACCGCATACTCGGCTTCAACTGCTGCCGGTGACAGAGCAAATGCTGACTATATCAATCCTTCGGGAACTTTCGTTGGCGAAGTTACAAAGAACGCTAACGGAATGGTTACGGAGATTACCTTTACACAGAAGTAATTGAGAGTTCTCTTTATGCCTATGCGGAAGGGGAGGCAGCCCCTTCCTTTCCGCGTTTTTGTTTTTTGAATTTTAATCTGGAGAGTTTTGGAAAAGTGTTTTGTTTTAGAGAAAAGGTGAGGTAAAAGACTATGAAAAGGAATTGTGCGAATATCGGAAGATACGTTGCAATAGTTGTTGCGATCGTGCTCCTCTCGCTGGTACCTCTCAAATATGTGGCAGAGGAGGCAGCGCTTGATACTGAACATTCAATTCAGACATCGATAACCGAACTGACTAACAGAATCGGGAGTGCGGGAAGTATTTCTCTTGCTGATTATGAGGAACTTTCAGCTTACCTTGACAGTGTTGGCGGCAATTATGATGTCGGTATATCTATAGAAAGACCTGCCGAGTCAACGGCAGAAACGGCTTGCGGTCATGACCATGAGCATGAGATCAACCGTGCGCTTGCTTTAGAATTGGGAATTTATCAGCTGGCGAGCCTTACGAACGTTGCTTCGCATGTGCATACGCCAGACTGTTATGCGGGACATAACCATGCGGCTTCGGGCTGTCATCTTCTTGCTGAGTCGTGTTACTGTAACGGTAAATTTACAGTTTACTCACATCATGAAGATTATTGGTATGATGATCCTACTTATCATTCTTGTAGTACAACGCAGAAATGCGGTACGTGCAATGGTTCGGGTTCGGTAAAGGTACCTAACGTGACTACGTGTTCTAAATGCGGAGGCGCGGGTGGTTCGAGCAAACAGGCTTCGTCTTGTCAGAACAGAGAGTGGCATACGTGTTCTAAATGCGGAGGCTCGGGCGAGGTAAACGGAAAGCCTTGCTCCAGGTGTAGCGGTGGTAAAGACGGTGGTTGGTATGTTTGTTCGCATAGCGGAAAATATGCCTGCAACTGTTCTTCATCCTGTTCGTCTTGTTATCCTACGACATGGAAGAGCTGTTCAAGCTGTGGGGGTTCAGGTTCAAAGACCACTTATAGCAATGGTACTTGCGGAACATGTGGCGGTTCGGGTTCGGTGACATGCTCTACCTGTAACGGAAACGGTTATTACTATACTTATGTTAGGACGAAAGGTTCCCGTGCAGTTTACAAATGCGATAGATGCGGAGTTGGTGAGTCAAGTGAACAGAATGGAACCTGTCGCCGTATTGTCTGCGGTCAGACGCATTGCAATTTGGCTAACGATAACAATGCAAGGTGCGCTTCGGTAATCGTTTCCGCATCTCCCGTAAAACAGAATCAGACGATCTATTACGGAGAGCCTGAGACATTTAACCCGAAAATTAAGGTGACTTATCTTAATGGTACAACGGGGCAGGTTACTGCAACAGTAAAGACTACGATAAAGCCTACCGATTGGTCTCCACAGAAGATAACTCTTGCATATACGGGTTACTTTGGCAATGCGAGGACTTACGGTACATATACATGGGATGTAAACCTTCAGGTAGTTCCGAAGACAAGGAACTGTCCTTACTGCCTTCTTGATTATGACCTTAATCAGGACGGATCTGATCCCGGTTGTCCTGTGTGCCACTTTACTTACGAGAGCCTGCGCATAGCACCTACATTCGTTTCTTTGGAGCCGGGTGCTACTTCGCTCCCGATCTCTGTAACGGCGGTCTATATTGACCAGCATACAAAGACTCTTACCACATCCGAGTGGCATGATGATTGTGACTTTACCACAACGGGCGCAAGAATGGTTGGCATTACGGCACGTGATGATCTCGGAAATGACAGGACTGATTATATTACTGTAAGTATCGAGAAATACTATACCTGCGATACCTGCGGAAGAACTTATAAGTCTGCTTCAGACGGATCTGATCCCGGTTGTCCTTACTGCCAGAACTCGATCATCAATATCTATGCTGTTCTCGGCAAGGATACATACAATGTTGATGAGGTTTTGGAGGCATCGGTATATGCTCATTACTATAACCGTGATGAGATGATCGCTAATGGTGAGTGGGCGGCGGTATATGATTTCTCCGAGGCGGGTGAGAAAACTGTCGTATTCTATTATGAAGACTATGTTTGCACGGCACAGGTAATGGTAAACAATCCGTATATCGTGACCTGCGATATATGCGGCAATACATACGATACAAGGCATTATGATACTTGTCCTCATTGCCGTTTCGATGTTGTTTCAATCACGGTTTATCCCGTAGAGCGTCAGATCGTTCTCGGTGGAACGCCCAGATTCCTTGTTTATGCAACAACAAGAGAGGGTGTGACGAATATCGTTGACAGCGGTTATACGATAACCGGCTTCAATGCGTTTACCACGGGAGACCAGACTATAACGGCAGAGTATGAAGGTCATACGGCTACTTGTGTCATTACCGTTGTGGAAAATGCACCCGGAACTGTTACTGTTCCCGAAGATGATGGTGCATCAGGTGGCGGCACTAATCATAACCCGGGTGGTTCCGGTGGTGGCGGTGGAACATCAACGCCTTCACCTCTGGGCGATAATTACCTTGTCTGCCCTAACGGACATACCTATGAAAAGGACAGCGATGGATCTGATCCTGGTTGCCCTTACTGCTATTTCTTTAACAGCACTGATAATGAAGATATCGATGCTATAGCGGGTAAGACAACGGAATATGCGTCCGCTCAGTACACGAACGAGATCCTTGAAGACCTGTACTCACAGTATTATGCATACATCAGCGCAGGTAAGTCCTCATCTGAAGCCGCGAAGCTGGCAACGATATCTCTCGAAAAGGGCGACATCGTAACAGTAACGGTAACGAGGACAAAGGATACCTTCGTGCAGAAGATAAACAAGACATTTAAGAATGATTATCTTGGCGGTTCTTATTCATCAAGTACCATTATCGGACCTGCAAAGGCCACATAACTAGAGATTGCTTTCTTGCGGGGGCATCTATATGAATGCTCCCGCAAGGGTTAAAGGAGAAGAATATGGGCTCTGAAGAAAAAATACTTCATCTTGAAGTTAAGATCCCACAGTCAGAGTATGATGCGCTTAATGAACTGGGATTTGCTTTCGAGAAGAATGTAGCGGTATATCTGCATGATGTTGCCGGGTTAATCGAACAGGTAAAGAAGGAACATAAGATAAAGAATGAAAATAAAGTGGACTAACCGCTATAGCGGAGAGAGCGGGTATGTGGCAACAGTTGATGATGCCGGAAGGCACTTCATCAACGCAGCTGATGTTAAGGATGCCTGCAATTACAGAATGACAAAAACAGCAGAAAAAGTTATCGACAAACTCTACGAATACGGAGAGGGCGACAATAACGATTTTGAGATAGTAAAGGGATGAGCGTATGGAACACGTTACGGAATATATAATCGCGTTGTTTGGCGGAATCTTGTTCTGTATCGCTATCGGGATCCTTATCCATTTCAGTACGGGTGTTAAGGAGCTGACTGCGGTCACGGAAGAAATGACTGAAACATCCTATGCGTACACATCCTATACCGTGGATGAGGAAGTTGTGACCGCAGACGCTCTTTATGCGATGCTCATGAGTGGGAACTTAAGTGTGCCGATCGAGATTGATGGCACAGTGTATTCAACGGATAACCTGGCAACACTCGATATCTCTAATGTGCATTTAAGCGGGACATATCATTATGCGCCTATATATGGCGCAGACGGCAAACTTATCAAATTGGCTTATGCCAGAAAGTAGTTTAAACAGGTGGATATGGTGTTGCAGATGGTTTTACACGCGGGAATATTTATCCTGATGTTCTTTCTTTCTATCGTGTCAGCCGTGATCCTTCATGAGGTCGGGCATCTGATAGGGAGCAAGATAGACCGTTGTGAGTTTAAGGCGTTTGTTCTTTTTGGAAGAGCATTGGTCGTTAGGTCTGGCCATAACGGTATCATGATAAAGCGCGCACCGAAGATCGTCGGACAATGTATAGTCAAGCCTCTGCACAGTTATTCCCACGCGAGGGCGACTATCATAGGCGGCCCGGTAGCCAACCTTGTTGTCGGTGCGGCAGCAGGCGCGGGATTGTATTTTACGTTTACCCGATGGTACTCGTTCATGCAGATAGCGGGGCATGACACCATGAGAAGCCTGTTTCTTTTTGGAATGTTTTTGTGTGCTGCCATAGCATGTGTTTTAAATATCTATCTTGGGATCTCGAATATAATTCCTGATTCAAAGCATAGAAATGACGGCGATACTCTTGTTGAGGTGTCGAAGTCGGGAGCGCACTTACAGGTATATAACAACACGCTGATTATCGCGTGTGAACTCATTGATGGAAAAAGTTATGCACAGATCGATGCGGAACTCTTCAGGAACAGCCAGAACGGAAAATCATCGCTCTTCATTGATATGTTCTTATATGACTATTACCGCTCCTTGGAACTGATCTGTAAAGACGACATTGTGGCGGGAATACAAAAATATGAGGACTGCATGATGAGTCTGTCGTTCATAAGGGCGAAGAGCAAGCAGCTCTTCGGGAAGTCCGAATCTGAGGAGATAGATACGGAGGAGCGTGTGATCGGGGCATTGTTTATGAAGAACAGTGAACCGTTCAACAGAAAACAGTATCTTGAGCCCCGTGAATGGCTTAATGATTGTGCTTTGGCTGCAAGCACAAATTTGGAATTGAAAAGAACGCTTCTTTGGCAGGAGGCTTGTATAGAATATAAGGACTTGTATCCGGGCGCATGGAAGAGCGCAAGGAAGATAATAGAAGGAAGGTTTGGTAAGGGATGAGTCAGAATCCGTTAGGTAAGGTCGTTGATATCATCATCGCCATCATAGTGATGTTTTTTGTTCCGTTCATTTGGACGATGAGTAAGTCGGAACAGGTTGAGAATACCTATGCGCGTTCGGTGATCGATAATTTTGCTGAAAAGGTCGCGATTAACGGCTATATCAGCAGCGATGATTACGAACAGCTGGTATCCGAACTTTGCAGGGTAAACAGACGGTATGATATTGAGTTGTGCCATACGGCTACCGTTTATGAGCCCGAATACAGCGGTGGTGTTTATACCGGTAATGTCATGGAATATATAAATAAGACCTATACTGATGAGATACTGCGTAAGATGGGGAATAAAGGTGCTTATCTGATGAACATCGGTGACTCCTTTACGATCTCAATCTATCAGAGAAGAGTAAAAGGAGTGAGCGCTTTCGCCATGATGCTTTTTAAAACGGGAAGTGCTTATCAGGAAGATACTGTGACGATAGCGAACATTTTTGAGCAGGGTTATCAGTCCTACTACTAATCAACGGAGGCAATGAATTGAGAGTATATCACTATGTTATTATATTTGCTATATTCATGATAATGCTGTTGCTGTGTGTTGATGTGGTTACTTCCGGACAGAGTGCCTTGACAACCGAACAGCAGACTATTGAGACGAATATTGATAAGGCTATCCTTGAAGGTACGAAAAAGATGGCCGAAACGATCGGAACTGACGGATATGATAAAGAGAGCGTTATAAATACCTATTTTACTTCGTTATATGCTTCGTTTGGAGTCATGAATGCTCCTTCGACACAGGAACTCCTGCAGATCTGTACTCCGGTGATCCTGCTCACCGAGAAAGACGGATTCAGTGTTTTCTATCATGAGATTACAAAGAACGCGCAGGGCAATGAGGTGAGGGTAACAAGGTATTCACCTAAGATGTATTATTCTTATGATGACGGAAATCTTGTCTACAGTTTCTATCAGTCGAGCAGTAATGAGAAATATAAGTGCCGGATCCTTGACAAGAATGGAGCGATTTCGACCGGCAGCAGGAGTAGCGTTTATGAGGTTGATGTTCTCGACCTTGATGAGAGTGAGATATACAGTGAGCTGTTGGCAAAATTCCCTTCCTCGATACTGTTTGATGTAGATGCTTTTGAAGTTAAGAGGACAGAGACAGTTTCTTCCGTAATTGAGCGTGAGTTAGGGTACTACTGCAATCATCATAACACGATCGCAAAGGATTGCGGCTATACCTATATCTTTTCCGTGCCTGAGATCGAAAGCGGGGATTTAAAGACTCTTTCAGATGCGGGTATGATAGTCGTGTTCCAAGGTTATCCGTTTAACACAGGCAAGGGATTTTTCAACAGAGTGTGCTTTTCTGCTGCCAATGTAATACAGAAAGAGAAGTATTACTGCGATCCTACGAGAAAGTGCTACCACCGTGTTGGATGTCCTCTTATCACTCCCAATATGGAAACAGTAGATACACGATATGAGGCGGCGCAGAAAGGTCTGTTCCCTTGTGATACGTGTGGGAAGTAGGCTTCTTGAATAATGAAAGTAAATACTGTTCTTGAAGATATGAAAGATGGAGGAATGAATCAAATGAACATCAAACGAACGCTTATGCTCTCGACATTGATGATATGTGCTGCATTGTTGTTTACAGGTTGCAGGCAGGATAAGGAAAGCGGCATTAGAGGGTGGCTTAGTCAGTATCCTTGCCAGTTTAATATAGTTCAGACGGTTACTGTTGATTCGGATGGGGACGGAACTTGCACTTTTAACACACCTAACGGTCAGGTATCAACGCTTACTTCCGATGATTTTCCTGGACAGGGCATGGCATTTGAAGAGGAGGAGATATATGCTCCTCATAATGATGAGGATGGGTGTGAAATTTACTCCTGTTTTACGGATGATGATAACCGCATAATATTTGATGTTGAACTTGAAAAAGATGGCTTTTTGGGACTTAAGACAGTATATCGTGATAATTTTGCTGTACGCGTGAGGGGTTTTATCGAGTCAACCATAGCAGAGATAGACGCAAGTGACCTGAAAAATGCAGAGGAATATGCGGACGCCGCTGTAAATGCGTTTGAAGCGGGGAAAAATATGCTTAATGAGTACCATGTTTCGACTGAGATACCTAGTTTTGTTATCACTTTTTATACTTATTTGAATCCTGATGTTATACAGATTTCTGTGACATTGGACGCGGATAGGGCAGATATTTTGGAAGTGCTTAAGGCTGAATTAGAATGACAAATGTATAATGACTGACAAATTCATGCTTTGGTTGGTTGATTTCTGACAATATCCGTGATACTGTGAAGTTAGCCGAAAGGCTTTGTGATATGATGACCTCGACTTGAGGTCCGAACTAAAGAAGGAGGATTTATTTATGAAGTACACGTACTTAGGGGTTGAGAGCCCTCTGTACAAGAAGAGCAAGGCGGCAGCGAAGAAGGAAAATAATGCCGTTGCTACATCACTCGATCAGTATGAGGAGATGAAGAAGAAAAAGACAAAGTTCAATGTGGAGTTTACCCGTGTTGACAAGTCGGGAGAGCTGGATTGTATCAAGGACGGTATCAGGATCAGAATGGTGCTGAAGGACGGTGATACTGAACTGACACCGCTGCGCCGGAATCAGGCTCTCGGAAAGAATTACGAAGTAACAGTTAAGAAAGTTGACAGAGAAAAGAACGAGGTAACGGTTGCCTATGAGAATCCTTTCGTGGCTGCACGTAAGGCGGCCCTCGATAATCTCGCGAACCTCTTAAAGAAACAGAAGGATATCCGCGACAAGGCAGATATGACCGTGCAGAAGAGACTCGATGAACTCATGAACGGGGAACTTTCCGGCGAGGTTTTGTCGATGAAGGAGAAAACCCGCGCAAGGTGGAGGAATATCAAGTACAACGAGTTCATGGTCGAAGAGATGAACAGGCTTTCAAACAAGTGGATCGTGGTGCCTGCCATCGTTAAATATGTAGACCGTGACGATGCAGTGGTAGATATCCTTAAACTCAATATCCCCGGATTTCTCTCGAAAAAGAATTACGGATATACACATATCTCTGATCTGTCAAAGAGGATCAGCCCCGGAGAAGTGATCGATGTGGCAGTGCTTGGCGCGCTCAGCGCTGACAGTGAAGAGGCGAAAAAGATTCAGAATCTTAAAAAAGATGAACGTGCTTACGTAGTAGGCAGAACACCTCTTGTTGAGAATCCGTGGAAGACACTTCCCTATAATGAGGGTGACAAGGTTAAGATCACCTGCACAGAGGTTGCCGAAGGTCATTGGTTCGGAGTGATCAAGGGCTACGAGGATATCGAGATCTACTGTGAGATGCCCGATGCGGCTACCGGTACGAACAAGGTGATCAAAGGTCAGACATATAACTGCACGATCTATCGTGTGAAGAAGGAAACCCAGCTTATCAAAGCAAGAACATATTCAAGAGTCGTTAACAGACGGCGCTGACAGAAGGAGGAGTTATTTTTATGAACAACACATTGAAGAAAGTTTTGGCAACATTGCTCATGCTCACGATCTTCGCGGGTGTATTTGCAAGCCTTCCCGCAACGGAGACAGAGGCGGCATCAACAGTTTCCAGAATGAGCCTTATCAAGCAGGTGGTCACTGCCATGGAAAAGGCGGGAGCAACACTTCAGAAGGGAACTTCCAAAGAAATATCAGCTTACAAAAAGCAGTTCTCGACTACAAAGACAAATGCGAAGTATATTGCGAAGGCTATAAATGCCGGCATAATGACCAAGACGCAGTGGAAGAGCATTAAGACGAAGATCACATACACAGATATGTACAAGATGCTTGTTAAGGCTGATGAGTATGTATGGGGCGAGTGGGTGTCCGATGAGCAGGCGAAATGGATATATGTGAGTATTTTTAATGTAACAAATGACTATTTAATGAGCGATGCCGATAAACTTACTTACTATAGAGCTTTCATTCTTGGTTACGCAGAACGGTATATCCCGCTCAAAGAGAATGAGTACAACTATTTACGTCCCTGCATTAAGTTGAATGCGAAACCTTCAACAAAGGTTGTTAAGAAGGCAGTCGCACTTTTAGTTAAACCCGACTATGACTGGTACACGGCATTCATTCCGGATACTGTTCAGTTGAAGGGAACCACTCCTGCGCAGGCATATTGTCAGAGAGTGCTTGAAACCAAGCCCGTCTTTTCAGGTGCATGGGGCGATGTTCTCTATTTCCGCCCGAATGTAACTGTAAAGGCAGAGTGGTCTTCTTCAAATGAGAAGATAGTTACGGTTGACGAGAACGGTTTGATGACAGGAAAGAAAGCGGGAATAGCTACTATTACATGTAAGATCAGGAACAACGTCTATTCCAATACTGTTACGGTAAAGGAGCCGGAGACCATAGATGAGTTTATGGCGAGTCTCGGGGCAAGAAAGGCTCTTACTATATGTAACAGTTGGGATCCGAATTCACCTATAGGTGAGCGACCGGCTACCAAAGATATTATTCAGCTGGACACCTTCAGGGCAAATGCATCAGGACGAATATATCCTCATGTCGTGGGGCAGGGGTATACTTTCCGGTCAACTGCGAAAGATATAAACACCAAATACTCAAAGTATGAGTTTAATTTTACAGAAACCGATGGATACGAATGGCTTGTTTTTCCGCTGTTTGTTAGCGTTGGCGGAATGGGAACTGACAGTGCATATGTCGATGACGGAATCAAACTTCGTCTTATTACAGGATTTTTCGATATGTATAACAGGGTGCAGATTGATGACGGTGATGGAAAGGACAGTCAGTTTACTCTTGAGTGGAATGGAAAGAAATGGGATAAGTGCGAATATCATGGCAGAGCGGATTATGTAGACGGAGGATCGCTTGATCTTGAGTTTTTCTTCAAGGTTCCTAAAGGTTATGACGGACTTGTTCTGCCCCTTGGCGAGTATGAGACTTATAAGGGTTCGGAACCGAGTGTAAAATTAAAGAACTGCCAGATTTATGTAAATGTTTGTGCAGAATAGGAATAGGGCGATCAGTAAACCTGCATGAGTGAAAATGTGTTGGAGCTGACACCTTAAAAAGGAGGTTTTAGTTTGAAGAATTGCTTTAAACGAATTGTAGGATTACTGATCGCACTGATCATGTTAGTATCATCAGCGGACATAGTAAACATGTCTGCTGATGGTGGCTGGGATGACGGCTCCACCGACTATGCCCCGATATCCGGCGGTGAATACGGATGGAGAACCTTTGGCTTCAAAGTATATATCAGAGAAATCGATGGTAAGGAAATAGCTAATTGGAAAACAGACACGGATACATTTGTCGGTGAATTTTTATGGTCTCGTTCTGACGGAAATCCGGGCAAAATGGTTGACTATCTGTATTGGTCTGAAGTCCCCGACATGTATAATCAGATCGAGGCAAAAGTAGGCGATTATGTCAAGTCTTTCCCGGCAACGAAAGATAAGGTTGAAACAACTATCTGGCTGGAATACTATGGCGTCTTAACACATAAGACAAATGGTGTAACAGATTATTACTGCTATTCGGATAGTGGAAGTGGCACCATGACCATGCATCCTGTCGCTACCGGGCGGCCGACTGCTTTCAGACAACTTACGGATGTCTATGATATTGTCCGTGATGGTTATGGAGAGGCATATAAGGCTTATGCGGCACTTATTGGAAAACCGGCGCAAAACGTTACGTTAAAATGGGACCATGACCAGACATTTTATTCAACGGGTAATACTGCGAAGAAATCATGGTATCCCATGAAATTTACGATCTGGGGAACGAATAAGAGCGATGTATCCGGAACTCTGTCGAAAGAGGGCGACCCTGCGGTTAGTGGCAAACCATTTATGTATCCTATAACCTCGACCTATTGCTGGGATTTGTCCAAAATGCCTCAGTATCAGGGCGAAGCGATTGAGTGGGTAGATAAGAACGGATATAATAAATTAGGTGTTTATGACTACAATCCGCTTAAAGCTCCGACATACCTTAGAGGTGGTGTCGGATTGGCGTTGAGCTCGATTAGTTCTGCTATAAGTAGAATTCTGACGCAGGATGCGGATTTGGTTTTATATTATCAGGAACCGAATCTGGGGTTGCATTTGAGCGTTATCTATGTGAATATCGACAATGGAAACGCGGTGTCGTCGTCAATATTATTAGGAAAACAACTTCTGAAAGGAGATTCCTTTGAACGAACCTTGCCTGATACTGTAAGTGGTGAAGATGGGAAGACTTATAAAATAGTAAGTGACTCCGATGCGGGTAGCTATCCGTCCATATTCTTTTACAATCCGGGCGGTAAACTGAGCGGCAGTTATAAAACCCTTAAGAGCGCAGGTACGAAGTCTTTGTCTGTTTCAAGGTCGAGCTCGACTGCGATGACAGGAACGCTGACGGAAAAAGTTACATCGGATGAAGCCGAAGGAAGGCTTTACATTCCTGTTGAATATCAGACTGCTGCAGGTAGTAACAGTAACAGTGTCACTGTCAAGTACGTAAACGAGAACGGCATAGAGCTGAATCCCAGCCCTGCTCAGACCTACCCTATTACAAAGAGTCAGCAGAAAGAAATAACATCTAACCCTCCTAGCGGAACATCCCTCGATAAGAGCAGGACACCGCAGTATCAGAAACAATCGGGTGGAAATAAGGCTGATGGCACATGGGTAGGGGATAATGTGCGCTTTACTCCCGCAAGAGCGGAGAACTACTATCTCTTTATCCCTGTTAAGACGGATTCCGGCAGCAATACCGTTACTGTTGTCTACGTTGATGAAGACAATAATGAAATAACTCCGAATCCCGCTCAGACTTATCCGATAACAAAGGGCTCAAAGAAAACAGTTCCTTCCTATCCTCCGTCGGGCAAGCAGGTAGATACGAGCAGGACTCCTATCTACAAGAGAAATACCACGGGGAATACGGGAAATGGTACATGGTCGGGAAATAACGTTGTGTTTACACCCGGCAGGGCAGATGATTACACGCTGTATGTTCCTGTAAAGGATGGCACGCCCGGTGTAACACCTACACCCACACCTTCGCCTTCTGGCCCTACTCCTGCGCCCGATCCTGGAGACAGTCCCGGAAGTATCGGTTCGGGAACTCTTGCGAGCACAAGCCTTTCGTCCTCGGGTTACTTCTGGAATCCGACTTACGGACAGGCACTTTATATGCCTTCAGGTCTTTCTGTAAACGGAACGATCACGGCACCTCAGTATTATTTCTATGCTACATATAATACTGTTTCGGGCGCAAGTAAGTCATATCCCGTGACATTTACGTGGACTTATTCCGTTGAGAAGCCGGCTGAAGACGGTGGCGGTGATCCCGCAGATCCTTCTGCGCCTTCACCTACGCCTACGTTGGAATCAAAGTCGGGCAGTCAGACGGTTTATGTTACAAGGAATTACAGTTATTCGTATCTGTCGTCCTCGTATCAGTATGCTTGGCTGAATAGGGCTACTATGGATAACAGCGCACTTACGAGTACGCTTCAGGCAACATATACGGGTTCACAGAAGTCTCTGACTTATACCTCTTACGGTTCGTCAGAGAGCAGCCATATCATCGAGCCTACCTATAGTTCATCCGTTAGTCTGGGGGATTTTGGTAAACAGTCAGACGGATTTGTTCCATCCAATGCCTCCGAATCTTATGCAGGGGAACTTATTCCGCAGATCCGTGTAAGGAATGATCTGTTGGTATTCAATGGAAGTACGGTAATGTCTGATTCGTGGACGGAACAGAACGCGCCTTCCGTTGGCTCGTTCCCGCAGGCACCCAGTGTTCAGTTTATGGGAACGAACAGCATCCCTACCGAGAGGGCGAATGGATTGAATAACTCAAATCCTTCTTCGGGTGTTGTTTACTATCGCGGTATCAGCGGTGGCGATAAGACTACTTACTTCACACCGAATTCCATCACGGTACATACACCGGTATATATCGCTGCAACGGTTACGTGTGACAATAATAAGTATGTTCAGGCTCCGTCCTTGCCGACAACCGAGTTTAACCTTGTAAACGGGTATTCTACTTCATACGGCAGTACGAATAAGGAGAATGACTCGGCTGACTTCCAGGTTAACATCACAAACAGCGGCCAGCATATTTCAAAGACGGGCTACGGAAATAACAACTATACTTCCTTCGTCCTGTCAGGTGGCAATCAGATCGCTTTCACCTGTGATATGTGGCTTGATGTCGGTACGGACAGCAATACGGCCAACGATATCCTTATCCCTGCTAATTCATGGTATTCATGCGGTACGGGCAATAAGAGATATTATCTTCCTATGTGGGTTGCAGACGGTGAGTACACCATGACTTATCGCTCTATCGCCTATAACGGAAGTGGTTCAAGCCCTTCACAGACAACAGCAAATACTACGATAACGAATTACGTTGCTTATAACAGCAAGAAATTCACCGTAGTAGGCAAGATGTTTGACTTCACCTTTACCGATGTGAATTCAAATGTTGATTGGGAAGATGTATTCCGTGTAGGCACGACTCTGAAGAACAATTATCCGTCGAAGTACACTGACGGTACATTAAGCGTTCCGAACTACAGTGCATTCAATAAGAAACTGATGTATTATTATACTTCGGGACTTAAGAATGAACTTGGTCTGAACACGGGACGAACGAATAAGTTCATCCTTCCTCTGATAGCCGGCTCTTCGCCTAAAACGGTCAATGGCGGCATTTTAAAGGCGGGATATACATGGAAGTTTAAGTTATCGACAACGGGCTCTACAATGGCTTCTGCGGGCGCTAAAGTGGTAATCAAGCCTACGTTCTATTGGGTATCGGAAGACGGTTCCACAAGAGAGCAGGTCAACCTCTACTATACTGAAAAGTGGGACGGAAAGAACCACTCGGTTGTTCAGGTAGGCGGTTCTTTGGATGCTTCGAATGTCAAGTATGAATATGCCAACAGCGATGCTTTAGGCATACCTCAGACAGAACTTGAAGATACTGCTGATATCTTCGGTAAGACGGCTCTTGAATGGGGCGGTCAGAGAGCAGGTCTGTATGTATATGGCACGATTCTTTCAAACCGTATATTCAAGACCTATAGTAATCAGAAGTACGCTTCAAAGATCCTTGGCGGTTCACAGAAGACCTCGGCGGGTGCTGCGGTAACATCGTACCTGTCAGGCAAGGGAATAGGAGAGAAGACATTAAAGACTTCTAAGCAGACTTTCTACTTTGAATACTCACTTCCTTCTGTTTTCCACGCTGTTTCAACGAGCTTCAATATGGCTGCGTACGTTGCAGATCATCCGACTGTCGATTACACAGAAGCCTTCTGGAAGAAGGGTGGCTATATCGTGATCCACTTTGATATAGACGGATATGATGTAAATGACAACCGTGTGCTTTCATACGGCACGGGAGTAAACAATATGTGGAGCCTTGAAGGCTTTACCGCAAACAGAACAGATTATTATGGAAAGAACTTCACGTTCCAGCCCGGCGATGTCTTTATGATCTACACGGACAAAACTGCTGCTGATGATTATATTGCGGTACAAAAGTAAGATGCATTCTTCATAAGGATGTAGGTTCTCCTTTTACTATGGGCTGGGTTCTCCCTCAAAACCCGGCCCATAGGTTTTGTGTTACATGGAGGTTAAGATGTTGGATAACAAGCCTTGCCCGTTCTGTGGGTGCAAGACACCGAGGCTTTCTAGCCGGATCGTAGTTGAGAGCGGAGCTATTCAGACACTCTTTAGGGTACAGTGCAGCGAATGTCGTACGTCTACTGCCGAATATGCAACGAATTATGAGGCTATAATGGCATGGAACAGAAGGGCAGACGATGAAAATGGCGTTCGTCCGAAGCAGTCACATTAAAGATGATAGTCATAGTTTTTTGACCGATTAGCCTGCTAAATAGGCTAATGTGCTTGATTTTTCTAAAAAACGATGATATAATCACAATATATCATTTATTCTTGTGTTAGTCGGAGCATTGGTAGTTCCGGCTTGGGATAAGTCCTTTGGGTAATGAAAACTCACGGGCGCGGATAACATAAGGAGGGTGATATTTTTTATATAAAAATATCAATATATTATTTAGGGCATAAAGGCTGTTTGGTACGTTCGTATCGGACGGCTTATTTTTATGCCCGGAAGGAGGTTTTATTGAAAAATTGCCTTTTTTGTTGTATAATTAAGGAGGTAAAAGTATGAAGAAAGGTAATCTGTCAATTATAATTGATGATTTGACGGAGTGTTTGGTGGATCGAGACGGCAACGAGGTTGACACCGTTGCTTATCAGATACACGATGTGTCGCTTTTAAATGGATTAAATAAGCGAACTGGGTGGTATGTCAATTGGAAGAGACTTTATAAAAGGTATGATATTTATGCTTTAGCTGTAAAGTCTAAACCAAAAGATATTCAGGGATTAGTGGCGGTTGCGGATCTTTATGAGTCAGGCGTCACGCTTATTAACTGGGCTGTAGCAGCACCTAACAATAATCCGCTTATTGACAAAGATAAGGATTATGTTGGTGTGGGAGGTCATCTGTTTGCTATAGCTTTGTATTCTTCTTTGAAAGCGGGGTTTGGCGGAGTGGTTGTTGGTCATCCGAGTAATGAGAAATTACAGCGGCACTACATAGACAAGCTACATGCCAAAGAATTTAAGTCAAGCGCTCTTTCGGAAGGATATCAGTATACGATAGTTCTTGAAGGAGAGGATGCGAGGTGGTTGTATGAGAAATACGGTTTTGAAATTCTTTAAGAGATTGCGGAATAAAAGTCCGTATAGAAAACCCTCTTTTCCGTATGATATGAAAGCGGCAATTAAATATGCTGAAAAACATGGGAAAAGGGTTTTTGAACTTTCGGACTATGAACTACAGCAATTTCTTTTGACAAAGTAACGTAATTTTTACCGCGCGTAAGACCGAGGAAGTTGCTACTGTCGGCGCAGGTAAGTAACTTACCGCATGAATGCTATTCATGCGGTTTTTGTTATTTAAGGAGGTGTTATTTTGTACCAGACAAGGTACCTGTCGTGGCAATCCTGTCACGAAAAGATCAAGTTCGCCGAAAAAGGCGTGCTTGACCGTAATAAACTGATGGAATTTGTTTCTGAAATCCAGGGGCAGGTTCCTTTTATTTTGCGTCTGGAAAAGGATGAGGCGATAGGAGTCATCCGGGAGCGGCTTGAGGCCATAACCGATGATTTCTGTGAAACGCCCGAAGAAACCAGAGAGCAGAAGAAGAAGCTGTACATACAGTTGAAGAGACTTGTCGAGTTCTTTAACGAGAAGGGATATCAGATCCCTGATCCGAAGCCGATAAAGTGGCTGTATGAAACGGGTGAAAAGACTGTGAAGGAAGTCGTGGGTAATATTTCCTTGAAGGCGATCAGAAGTGACGGCCGGACGGAATATATAACCTTCGACTTTTTTAATTCCAACAGCTATTCAGCCAAGGCGCGGATAGAGGCTAATAAGCCTTTTTCACATCCGTACCTGTGCATGGCTGCGAGCACCGTTGCGGATATGTCGGCAGTCTATTCCGTATGGTATCTGAAAGGGAAAGACGATAAGGGTGATCCTTTGTCTTATCCCGAATATGAGAAGAAACCCGGCAGCAACATCGTTTTCTCGGACTTTGGCGGTGACCTCTCATTTGCCCGTGAATGCGCGGCAAAGACGCTTACCGTGGAAGAAAAGAGGGAATGCTCTAAATGCCCCTATATGACCGTCTGCAAGGGCTACAGAGGCATTGTAGAGGTAGAGGAGGTAGAAGAAAAGGCAAAGAGCGAAGAAAAGGAGATCAGGCAGTTAACTTCTGAACAGGAGGCTGTTGTGAACTTCAAAGACGGAGCGCTTTGCGTTGTTGCAGTTCCCGGCGCGGGTAAGACACACGTTCTTGTCAGCCGTATGAAGAAGCTGATCGAGGATGGTGTGCCTGCTGCCAATATCCTCTTTCTGACTTTTGCGAAAAAGGCAGCGGGAGAGATAGCTGAACGTGTGGCGAAACTTCTGAACCTCGATGAGAATTCGGTTGACATGCCTCATGTGCAGACCATCAATGGTTTTGGATATGAGGTGTTAAGGTCGAATAAGGAACTCCTCGGAAGAGAAGTGAAACTCGCAAAAGACTGTCTTAAGAAAGAACTTATCGAGACGGTCTTAAGGAATAGCGAGAGGATCGAGGGCGTTTCCTACTCGTGCCTTAAAGGACAGTTCGGGCTTGTGAACCGAACAGCAGATTGGTTCGAATGCATCAACGAGAAAGGAGAGGAGTTCTTCAGAACTTACTTCCAAAGCAAAGTTGATGTGAACGGCGTGCTGAAGGCATACAAGACCTATATGGAGATCTTCAAGGCAAAAGGATACTGTTCATATGATGAGCAGGTAAACCTTTGTGTAAAACTTCTTGAAGACCATCCGGAGGTAACGGCATCTTACGGAAAGTTGTATCGGTACATCATGGTTGATGAATTTCAGGATGTATCCGAGCCTCAGATGAAGATGCTCCGGCTTCTTGAAGAAGCGTGTGGCGGGAATATAGTGGCGGTTGGCGATGACGACCAGGCTATCTATGGTTTCCGTGGTGGGGACAGCAGATATATGCTTAATTTCAGGCAATACTTCCCCGATTCGCAGATGCTCTTCATGAGCCGAAATTTCCGGAGCAACGACAAGATTGTTGCTCTCGCGGAATGTGTTATCTCGAAGAATCATGAGAGGATCGAGAAACATATTTGCGCGGGACGGAGAGCACCGGCAAAGCCGCTGCTTCTTGACGCACCAAACTTTGATTCTTTGTTTGGGTATGTCAAGCAGATGAAGGACGGCTACGGCGGTAAGAATATCGCAATAATCGCGAGGACGAACAAAGAACTGTCTGCATGGCAGGAGTATCTTTGGAGTCACGGCTGTCCGTGTACAAGCCCTAAAGACTATCTCATCAAGGACAGGGTTTTTGAAACACTCTTTGATGTGATGTCGTTATGGATTTTTGGACCAAACGAGGCGAGAGAGAGTTTTTCAAGGCTCTTCTCGGGTTTTTGCGGTGAATTTAGTTGCGTTGATGCTGCCAAGAACGGCGAGTCTTTCTATACTCTTCTGAAGCGTTCGGATATAGTTACTGATTTGAGTAACACGGCCGAAGCAAAGGAAGAGTCAGCAGGATTCTGCGGGGTTGGCAGTGAGTTTTGTCAGAAGGTGTTCAGATCCTATCTTGTTCTCGATTATGCCGAGAATGTAGGTGACTGCCTTTTGGCATTGTTAAATGTGTGGTATCCGGAGAAAGCAGACCAGCATAATTATCACCTTGCCATTGAAGAATTGATGGCTATGTGCGATGAAACGGAACTTGAAACACCGGCTGATCTTTATCATTTAATGAAACTGTTGGTAGATTATGAGGATACGCAGAGGCTTTCCTATGATTACGGCGATGCGATCAATCTTCTTACCGCGCATGATGCGAAAGGCAAGGAGTACGATGGTGTTATCGTTATCAATGGAGACCTGTTCTTAAAGGACGGGGATGAAGAGTCAAGGCGTGTGCTGTATGTCGCGCTCACAAGGGCAAGGCATACGCTTGTGATCAGTTCAACAGGTTCGGAAACTAACGACCTCATTTATAAAGAGGTTGCGGATTGCGCCACAGCTGTTTAGGAGGTGATATGATGGCGCTTGAATTGTGGTATGGCAGTGAGTCGTACCTGATTAAAATTGCCGTCCAGAGGGAGATAGAACTTGTATTATCTCCCGAGATGAATGTAAGCATGGATATTCCCCTTGACGAGGCGGGGTATCAGTCATGCTACACCGAGCCTTTTCTTGCGGATAAGAGGCTTCTTGTTTTCAGACTTGAAAACCTGAAGAACCCTTATATCAAGAAGCTGCAGGATAAGCCTACGGAAAATAAAGTTGTCCTTATCGCAGACAGCGTTGATAAGCGCCTGGCTGTGTTTAAGGGCTTTGAAAAATCAAAGATCCGTCAGTTTGAACCCTTGAACGAGGAGAAGTTTGACGGATTTTTGAAGTCGCGGATCCGGCACTTTGAAGTACCGATTACCAATATTGAGGAGTACACCTATATAAAGGACAGAATAAAGTATGGCGAGAGACCTTACTGCAATCTGTTCACCGTCGAAAACTATCTGAAGGCTCTTGCCGGTCTTGGCAGTGCGTCAAAGGAAGTCGTAGACGAGGTAATTCCGAAATATGTCTCGGAAAACAACTTTGCTCTTTTCCCGTATTTAGTAAGAGGGGATAAGAAAGCATATTATGAGTTGCTGAATGAGAAGGTAAGCGGTGCTGATGCGATAGGAACGCTTTCTTTGCTTCTGTATTATTTCCGTATATCCTATAAGGTAAAACTTGTAGGCAAGGAGAATGCAGTTGGTGAGATAGGTGTTTCGTCTTATCAGTTAAAGGATATCCTTGATGCTCCGTTGGAGATGCTTAAAGAGGCTATGTCCTTGTGTCAGGAAGGAGTGAATAAGATCAAGAGAGGGGAAAAGGACAGGGATGTGCTTGTCTTTACTTCCGCTCAACTGTTTGATCTGTTGGAGAGGAAGACCGCATAAGGTCTTCTGTTTTTATTTTATAAGGAGGAGTTATATGAATTCAAATAATTCACAGCAGGCATTGGTTGACCTGCTTAATTCGGAGCAGTTGGACAGAGAGTCCGGAAAGAAGATAATAGACGATCTTTCGCTGGCTTTTAACTGTTTCACTTCATACAAGAAACTTTCAGTGCTCTTGTATGAGAGCCTGAACCGAACCGGCAAGAAGAGGCTTGTATCCATCTGGGCGCTGTGCGGGATTTATTTCGCATGGTATTTCAGATTGCATGGATACGAGCGTTGGGATCTTCGTGACAGGCACAGCCACGAACTTGCTTATAAGAATTGCGAACATATTGAGGAAATTTTTGAGGAAAATTCCGGGATCGCATTTACGATTTCCGATCTTTCCGATTCCGAGATCGATGTTCGGCACTTTGAGCAGTTGATGTGGCAGGTTGCGGACATCCAGTATGATAACTACCTTACGGGGGCAGCGGAAGAGTGGTGCTGTGAGCATCCGACTCTGAGACAGTCTTTCTGGGGTGGTTTTTATGAGGGTGTCATCGAAGATATGAAGAAGGGAAAGGATTTCACACCCAATACGGAACATGGGATCGCATTCCCCTTTGTCTGATGAGGAGGTGTTATTTATGGCGAAGAACCATAACTATGTTTTAACTTATGCCCGTGAGGACGGCAGGGAAGATGTTTATGAGTTCTCTGCATACAGTTACGAGCAGGCTGCCTTGTTTGCGGATATGTATTGCCGGAACAACAAGGTTGTATTCGTTGACCTGGAGATGTCCTGTGTAAGGGGCTCCGCAGCGGTTTGAAGGAGGATTTATATGAAAACATTAATTGTAGACTTGAAGAAAGGAGAAAATCAGATGCTACAGGTACTTAAAAGAAACGGCACAGCCGAGCCGTTTGATATTGATAAGATAAAGACGGCAGTAAGACAGGCACTTGTTGCCTCAAAGACAGAAGTTACGGATGATGTGCTGAATCTTTTAGTCCTCCGTATCACATCAAAGGCTCAGAAGTTCGTTGACAACGAGCTTATGATTGTGGATATCGAAAGGATCCAGGACTGCGCTGAAGAAGTCCTTTCGGAGAGTGGCTTCTTTAAGGCGGCAAAGGAGTACATCCTTTACCGTGAGAAGCACGACAGGGTGAGGAAGATCACTCAGACGAGCCTTGATTATAAGGATGTCGTCAACAGCTATATCCGTGTTGAGGATTGGAGAGTTAAGGAAAACTCGACCGTTACCTATTCTATAGGCGGTCTTATCCTTCACAACTCCGGTTCCGTTACTGCTAACTACTGGCTGAGTGAGATTTACGATCGTGAGATCGCGGATGCTCACCGCAATGCCGATTTCCATATTCATGACTTGAGTATGCTTACCGGTTATTGCGCGGGCTGGTCGTTAAAGCAGCTTATAAAGGAAGGTCTCGGCGGTGTTCCCGGAAGGATCTCTTCCGCGCCCGCGAAGCACCTTTCGACGCTCTGCAACCAGATGGTCAATTTCCTCGGTATCATGCAGAATGAGTGGGCTGGCGCTCAGGCGTTCTCCTCATTCGATACCTACCTTGCATCTTTTGTAAAGGCTGATAACCTTTCTTATGAGGAGGTTAAGCAGTCTATACAGAATTTTGTTTTCGGCGTTAATGTGCCGAGCAGGTGGGGTACGCAGGCTCCGTTCTCGAATATAACTCTCGATTGGACGGTGCCTAACGACCTTGCCGAACTTCCCTGCATCATCGGAGGTAAGGAAGTCGATTTCTGTTACAAAGATTGTAAGAAGGAAATGGACATGGTCAATAAGGCGTTCCTTGAGATCATGATCGAAGGTGACGCCAATGGCCGTGGATTCCAGTATCCCATCCCTACGTATTCTATTACGAAGGAATTTGACTGGTCTGATACCGAGAATAACAGATTACTGTTTGAAATGACTGCAAAGTACGGTACACCATATTTCAGCAATTATATCAACAGTGATATGAACCCTTCGGATGTACGCTCTATGTGCTGCCGCTTAAGGCTTGACCTTAGAGAGTTACGCAAGAAGTCAGGAGGGTTCTTCGGTTCGGGTGAGTCAACCGGTTCGGTTGGTGTGGTTACTATCAACATGCCCCGCATTGCATTCCTCTCCAAAACGGAAGAGGAGTTCTATGAGAGGCTTGACAGACTGATGGATATAGCAGCACGTTCGCTGCATATCAAGAGAAAAGTTATCGGGAAGGCTCTTGAGGAGGGATTGTATCCCTATACAAAGAGATACCTTGGAAACCTCGATAATCATTTCTCGACCATCGGTCTTGTAGGAATGAATGAGGCGTGCCTTAACGCTGATTGGATAGGCATAGACCTTACTGATAAGTCGGCGCAGGCATTCACTGCCGAGGTTCTTACGCATATGCGTGAGAGACTCGGAGATTATCAGGAAAAGTATAAAGGAGAGTTGTTCAATCTCGAAGCGACTCCCGCTGAATCGACCTCTTACCGCCTTGCAAAAAGCGATAAGAAGAAATTCCCCGAGATTATAACTGCGGGAACGGACGATAATCCCTACTATACTAATTCCTCGCATCTCCCCGTTGGTTATACCGACGACATATTTTCGGCACTTGATATCCAGGACAAACTGCAGACGCTCTATACGTCGGGAACTGTGTTCCATGCTTTTCTTGGAGAAAAGTTACCGAGCTGGGAGTCGGCGGCTAAACTTGTTCGTACGATCGCAGAGAATTACCGTCTGCCGTACTACACCATGTCGCCCACGTATTCGATCTGCTCCGAGCATGGTTATATCACGGGTGAACACTTTACCTGCCCTTGCTGCGGCAAGGAAACGGAAGTGTATTCCCGCATAACCGGCTATTATCGTCCCGTAAAGAATTGGAACGATGGAAAGAGTCAGGAATACAGAGAGAGGAGAACATATTCTCCCTCTAAACTTACCAGAAAGGTAAGAGGTGCTGTTAAGACTGCCGAGGCAGCAGGCGAGGATAATGCGGTTGTCGGTGAGAATATCCTTTTCACTACAAGCACTTGTCCGAACTGTGCGGGTGCCAAGGCTGCTCTTGACCGTGCGGGGATCAAATACCGTACGGTTGTGGTGGATATAGATGAAGGAGGAAAGGAACTTGCTGTTGAGAACGGAATCATGGCGGCTCCAACACTCCTTACTCCGGCAAAGAAGATAAGCAATCTCAGTAATATCATTGCTTACTGTAATGCCGGTTGAATAATGAACTGATTTTGCGGGTGCGGCTTAAAGGCTAGCGCCCGCGCTTATTTAAGGAGGTGTTATGATATGATGTTTAACATCATTCAGGCGATCTTGACTGCTGCCGCTCTTCTTTGTGCGTTTTACGGAGTCCTTTTTGGCACTCTGCTGGCTCACTACGAAGAAAAGTACAGGAAAGACACTTTGGATTTTGAAGTTGGCCGCAGCGCCATTTACATTGCAAAGAAGGGAGAGAAGTGATGGATAGAATGTATTTTTCCTTTGTCACTAATCTTCCCGACAGCGTGGATGATAAGCTGACAGTTAAAGTAGAGCATATCTGTTTTAAGACTCCTGACGGCATCTTTGTCAGCATCTCGTGTTTTGGCGAGGCTGAATATGGTGTCAAGGACGGAGTTTACTGCTGCCGCTTCAAGGGATTGGAATACCATGCACAGAAAGAGGGTTCGGACGAGGTATTGTTAAAGAAGGGTGAAAAACCTGATGATGCTTTGCTTCGGATGCTCTCGGAGGGTTTTATCGCTCAGGTCTGCTTTGATTATACGCATGACGAAGAGTTGTATAACCTTCCGGCTGAAGGGCTGCCCTCGTGTAAGGATATTTCATGTGAGATCGAGCAGACTTCTCCGACGAATGATTCTAATGTTTATCACATGACATTCCGCGAAGAAGTTCCTGCGAGAGAATTCTTATTTTAGGAGGTTATCTTATCATGGAAGATCGTAAGAAATTCGTTTCGTCCTTAAAGGACACGCTGAAGATATCACGTGCCTATAGTGATATTGAGAGCATGGAGTTAACAAAGGACGGAAAGAATATTGAGATCCGTTTTACGCACGGTCTTGAAATGTCCGTTTATGTAGACGGAGATTCGTGCGTAGGCATTTTGGTTGATGTCCTGAAAGCATTAAAAGCGATCTGACGGGCATCAAAAGGAGGCATTATGGCAAATATAAAGGATATTCCCGGTGAACAGTATTGTATGAACTGTTCGTTTTGGGGACGTTTGTCGAACGGACGCGTTGGGTGCAGCCACAGCAAGGCTAAAAAGTGTTGGTTTGCAAATCAGCTTAACGGCTGTGATTTCTTTGACGGCGAATTGGAACCTAAAAAGGATTGGAGCAAAGCATACCTTGCTAACTACAGGCCCAGCACGTTTAGAAAAATATAAGGAGGAGATATATGGATACTGAACTGTTCGCCGAGTTCAAGGAATTCGACGAATTTTTAAAGTTATTCGAAGAGACATCGGAAGAGGAAAACCTGATGTCTTATCTTAACAAGGGCGAAAGGCTCATATCTCTGATGAGAGACAAGGTTTCGCGTACGAATTTCTCGGCTGATGCTTTTCTTGATTTGTTCGACTTTGAGCAGATTGAGAGTTATATGGATCAGTCGTGCTGTTCTAAGGCGATGGCATATATCAGACAGAGGATTGAGTCAAAGCTTATCAGGCCGGCTGTAAAAAGCTGTATTAAGGAAGATGGCATTGACTGTGAGGCACTTAGAAAACTGTTCAAGAACCTTCCGGTAAGTTTTGGTGAGGCGGATTTTGATCTTGATGGCTCACAAAAGCTTGCGGAGGCTTGTATAGCGGCGTCTAAACGGGAATTGCTTTCTGAAATGATACCGTTAAAGATTAAAGGCAGTTGTGAGAAGGACTATTATGGAAACAGTATCAGTTATTACGCGCCGTTTCCTGACGGCCTTGTTCCTGCAAGTAAAAACCTAAAGTCTTACCGGTGGCGCAGAGGCGGTTCTTCCTTGCGCTCGTCCCTGGTGGATATTCCCAAATCCTTTTCTTATGTTTATCTTATCGAAAGGCTTAAGGAATACACTGATAAGCAGCTGAAGGAAGAAAAAGAGGTTTTCGAGAAGATGATAGGTACATCCGGTGCTGAGGGAACAGATAATTATTCGACACTCTTCAGTCAGGTAGTAAGTAATATCATCAAACTCGCGGAAAAATACACTCAATACGGTATTCTGCGTATCAAGAAGGCCGCTTATGATAAACCCTTTGTGAAAAGGTGGCTTGAAGCATGGAAGATATCATATGTTATCGTTGAAGATAACGAGCCTGCAATGAGCGCAATGTACTCATTGTTTTACATCTGGCTTCTGTATGGAAAGCATGACGAGGTCACGCTTGAAATCGGTGGCTGGAGAGGCGATCTTTTCTTCCAGCTGCACGAAGGTAATCTTTATGACAAAGATACCGTTCAGCTTTTCCTGCTCGCGACAGAAGATTATCGCGAAAAGCGCGCAGACCATGAATTTGAGAAGCGAATGAACAGCGTGGGCAGGGCAAAACCTTACGAAACCTTAAAAAATATACCCGAGAAGTATGTTTCTGTCATGGAAAAGTCAAAACTCAATGAATACTTCGGATATATAGAAGTAGATCCTGATATCGTACTTCATGAAGGAGAGATCGGGTATATGTACGAAGAGAATGGCAAGAAAGGCGTGGACACCATTTATAATGATTTCATTGCTCTTGCCAGGACATTCGGCTTTAAGAAAAGAGATGAGGTTTCATTACGGTTCAGAAAACTCGGCAACTATCACGCGGCAGGGCTTTACTGGCCATCGCTTAAATGTATATGCGTGGACTTCAGAATGCCGGGGAGTTTTGCTCATGAATATCTGCATATGCTCGATTATGAGGCAAATGAAATTTCCAAGATGCAGATTTTCCGTGAGATACGTGACTTGTACTCGTATGAGTTGCGTACGGCAGCGAGAAAGGATAAGAACCTTGCGGCCCGGCTTAAGGGAAAGTACGATCTTGACTATTATCTCAAGGCGACAGAAACATTTGCAAGGTGCGGTGAGATCTATTTTTACCGTTGCTGTGGGATCTGCAATGCACTCGTTAAGCATTTTAACGATGATGCGTTTGCATATCCCGATAATCCGAAGCTCGAAGAAAAGATCCGTGAATTCTTTGACGGATTTTTCAATGTGAGCAGTTCGGAGATTAAGGCAGGCATTGAATCGCTTGCCGGTTGATTATGTACAGTCGGCGCAATTTGCGCCTTGTAAACCGACCTTTATAGGCGGAGAATTTTTAAGGAGGATATATTATGAACAAAGTGATTTTAATGGGACGTTTAACACGTGATCCCGAGGTGCGCTACTCTCAGGGACAGAATGCAACTGCAATCGCAAGATTCTCTCTTGCTGTAGACCGCCGCTTTAAGCGCGAAGGTCAGGCAGATGCAGATTTCTTCAACTGCACTTGCTTCGGCAAGCAGGCAGAATTCGTTGAGAAGTACCTTGTTAAGGGTACGAAGATCGCTCTTACCGGACGCGTAGAGAACGATAACTATGAGAAGGACGGCGTTAAGCACTACAGCGTCCAGATCATGGTAGAAGAGATCGAATTCGCAGAGAGCAAGAACGCAGCGGGTGGAACCGGTTCGACTCCCACGCAGGCACAGGGAAAGGTTGACGCCAACGGCTTCATGAACATTCCGACAGGTTTGGACGAGGAGCTGCCCTTCGCTTAATAAAATACTTTGCTGTAACGATTATGAACGGGGCTTTAGTGGCTTTTGGCTGCTAGAGCCCCGTTCTTTTTTTGCCTTTTTGTGAGTTCATTCATGAAGTTGGACAAAAAAGGTGTGGTTTAATATTTGTGAGAGCACAAAATTCACATGGTCGGAGGTGAGGAATTGAAAAGGATTTTGTTTGGCATCGTTATGACGATGGCGCTCCTGCTGCCCGTCTGCCGTGTTTATGCCGACGATGGAGTGACTTCGACGCCTACTCCGACAGAGGCGGTCAAAACATCTGACGGGATAGAGGTTAAGGATACGGATAAATCGTTCTCGGAAGAGGGCGGGAAGGCATATGAGGACTTGCGCGAGAGGTCTGAGCGTGAAACCCTCCAGGTCATTGACCAGCTCACGGAGGGTAACGGTGGTACATTCGACAAGGATTATGTCAAACTCGCATGGATATATACTTTTTATGTGTATGATGTTCTTTCCGGTGTTTATCCGGGACTGTTCATTTTCTCGATCACTATAGGCTTCATTATAGCCATGCTTTCGAGTAAGAACAAAAAACGCAGGAGATTTGCGGTGTATTTCCTTTGTTTGGGACTGCCGATTACTGTCACGGCTTTTGTCTACGGCATCCCGTATCTGTATCTTGCGTTCCGTTAATAGCCCAACAGGGTTGAATAAAACTAATTTTCTAGGAGGAAAAAATGAGTATCAGAAAGACATTAGCAATGCTTCTTGCAGTAGCACTTGTTGCGGGACTTTGGACTCCCGTTGGTGCAAAGGCTGCAACCTATTATTCTTTCAATGAAAAGGATATTAAGGTTACGACCGTTTTGGATGTGGACAACAGTATGTATCCCGAGACGGATAAATACTACGTTCCTACGAATACACATCAGTCAACGAAGTTTACGATCACCGAGCCTAGCGTCATGAAGGCATATTATACATGGGATACGGGACTTATCAATTCGGTAACGGGTAATATCTGGATCTCCAGAGACTATCAGGGTATCGATGTTGTCGGCGCAAAGGCAGCGGTTGCGAACAAGGCTCCGACATCCGCTGTTTTCTTCCTTGATCCCGGTACATATTATCTGAACCACAATCTGAAGATCAAGATTGATAAGTATGAGACAGGCGAATACATCGGTCTTGCCCTTCTTCAGCAGCCGGTCAAGACAGATGAGCAGTCTTATGTGACAAGTTTTGAATCCCCTAACTCTCTTTCAAAGGGAAAGGATCTGACGGGTTTCTTATCGGATAATTCACCTTATGATTACTACTATCTGTCGATTGATGGTTATTCAAGAGTTGACTTCGATTTCAATTTCCGTAAGGAAGGCGGTACCAATGTGGCAAAGGGTGCCTGCGCTCTGTATGACTCAAATCACAGACTTATCATTAAGAAAACATTCAACGAGAGCAATTATACCGCCAACACATTCTCCCAGTATCTTGAGAAGGGTACATACTTTGTCGAGATGAGCGGAGCGGTAGGACCTACCTACCTGCGTGCCGATGTTGTTTCCTATGATATCAGATGCACGAAGAGTGAGACTGCGACAAAAGACGATGTAAAGGTAAAGATTGCATACGCTTTTGATGCTGCCGAGGTTCTTGTTGTTCCCGGAACAGTTGTGGAGGCTAAGAAAACAGACAGCAATACATGGAATGTAAGGAACGGAGCAGTTGATGTTACTTCAACAAATTCGTACGTTGTAAGTGAAAATGGTAAGTTCACTGTAAGAATCAAGGATACATCGGGCAAGTATTACCTTAAGACATTTGAGGTTTCAAATATTGACCGTGAAGCACCTGTCATCACGGTTGAAGAGACAAAGAAAGCCAACACCGTAAAGGTAGTTATCACTGATGAGAATATTAAGACCATCAAACTTGACTCGAAGAAAGTCAAGGGCATCACTGCCACGGAAAAAGCAGATGGAAAGAAAGTGATTGAGGTTAGCGGTGTTGGTTCTCATAAGGTCATTGTTAAGGATGCGGCCGGTAACTCGACTACACTCAAGTTTAAGATTGAGAAATAAGAGTGATTAACTTTTAATGGAGCAGTTGTTATGAAATATACCGATCTCGGAGTTGACAGCCCTCTGTATGAGAAATTAAAGGAAAAGCAGAGGGCGGTTTCAGAAGAAAAGAACGCTGCAATCGAACAGTATGAGGAAATGATGCGTAAGCAAACACTGTTCGTTGTGGATTTTACGCGCGTGACACCGAATAAAGAACTAGACTGTTTCCTTGAAAACGGGATCAGGATAAAAATGCCTTTGGACAAGGCGGGTTCTGTTGAGAAGAGCCGTTCACTTGCACGCTCCTATGAGGTTGTCGTAACAGCTGTCGATAAAAAGAAAAAAGAGGTCTCTGTATCCTATATCGATGCATATAAGATACAGAGGAAGATCGTGTATCGGAATCTTAACAGATTGCTTGGCCCGCAGAAAGACAATATCAGTCAGGCTGAGAAAGCCGCAAAAGAGCGCCTTAACGAGATGATGAAAGAAGAACTGTCAAGAGTTGTCTCGGGCATGAAGGTTAGGCAGAAAAATTCTTGGAAACAGGCAAAAGAGCATGAGTTTTTCGTGGAAGAGATGGAAAAACTCTCAAATCGGTGGATCATCGTTCCTGCAGTCGTTAAATATGTAGACAAGGATAAGGCGTTCATCGACATTCTCGGCTATAACATTCCCGGAATCCTTCAGAAGCAGCATTATGCATACACGCATATCGTTGACCTTTCATCTCTGATCAAAGTCGGTAATATCGTTGATGTTGCCGTTCTGCAGAGTCAGAAGAGAGAAGGCGGGCGGTACGGAAAATCCTCAACAATCTTTGTCTGCGCAAGGACTCCGTTGGTTAAGAATCCATGGAGGGATGTGGACTATAAGGTTGGCGACAGGATAAAGGTTCTGTGTACGAAGATATACGATTCAAACTGGTTCGGCACTGTGAGCGGTCATGAGGATATTGAGATATTCTGCATCCTCCCTGACAGGAGCAAGATGGGATTAGATGACGGTGAACCGCTTGTCGTGCTGGGGCATACATATAATTGCGAGATCTACAGAGTAAATAAAGAAAGAAGAGAGATTAAGGCACGTACATTTAGTGAAGTGACTACAAGGCGGAGGTAGGCTTATGCCGGATGAAGTAAAAGGTTCGGGAAAATCGACGACTGAACTGTTCAAGCAGATTATGCAGCACACCGGGAAATATGTGTGCAGGGAGCATTTTCGCTTTTCCCATTCCACGGTATATGATAAGTATGAGTTTGAAAGGAGATATGTTGAGTCGTACAGAGAAGAGCATGTACAGATACTCAGGTATCTCGCAAAATCGACTTATGCAGATCTCTACAGCCTTGTGGCAAGCGCCGAGCAGTTCAAAAAGAGCGGTAAGATGGCAACGGTCATAACTGATGTCGATTATATAGAGAAGATGGCCAAAACGCTTGTCAGATACGGCGCGGTATGTGAGAGGGCTTATAACGATCCCGAGGCTGTGAGCAAGGACGGCGACAATCTCATAGAAAGTGGCGTACTGAAGGCTTACTGCCTTACTGAAATGGGAGCGTCCCTTTTAAAGAGAAAGACAGAATATACCGATTACATTGAAGAATTTCTTTGGCAGGCAGGTTCGCTTGATATAATGAGGAGGCTTGCCACTAACAGCATTATCATAAATACCAGGTCAAAGTTCGCGGGTTATTCCGACCTTTGCGGAACGTACCGCATCCCCGGTGCCGGTCTTAAAAGACAGGTAGTGTACGGCAAGATGGAGAATGCATCTGACCTTGTTATCTATGAACCTGTTTTCTACAGACGCGAGGAAACTGTGCAGACCGAAAAAGATCTGTTAGACCACTATAAGGAGAGAACGCAGTTCTTGAGCAGATACTTCCCCGAAGTCGGAAAGGGCAAGAGAAAAACGCTCGTAATAGTAGTAGAAGCGTATGAGTATATCAGGGATGCTCTTGCGCAGATGAAAGAGGCAATGGATGTTGTAGACGAGGTTTACGTGACCTCTGAAGCATTGGTTGCAAAGACAACCCTCGGCAGCGGCGGTCTTAACTATGCTCCGTTCCTCCGCATAGTTAAGACCGAGGACAGGATCAATGTCAAGCAGGCGACGCCCACGGCTTTTGCCAATTCAAAATGATGCACTAAAACTTTTCTTATATTACACTTTTTCTCCAGAGACGAGGGATCGGCAGAAATGCCGGTCTTTCGTTTTTATAAAATTCTATTTTTAATTTTTTGTTCTGAATTAAAAAGTACGAATAGGTACTTCTCCAGCCCAGCACCTCTAGTCCCGGTTCCCCGCCTACCCTTTAGTCGCCTGCTGCCTTCCCTTACCAATATAATTCCGTTTTAAGACTTCCGGTTGCCTTTAACCTTTGGCCGCGTCCCCGCTCCAATGAAAGTTAAAAGAAAAGAAGAGAGAAAGAAAAAAGATAAAAGAAAAAGAGAAAAAAGAAAGAAAAGAGGACGGAAAAGTGGCGGTGCGCGCCAAAGGGCAGCAGGCGAAAAAGTTAATGGAACTGTCGCATAGGGGGAGGGGATAGGAGCCGTGGCGGAGCATTGCAAAGAGAACTCTATTCGTACTTTTTAATTTAGGTGTACTTTTATAAATTAAAAAGAGCATCCTTTGAAGATGCTCTTTTGAGGTTCTTATTCTTGTTATTATCCTTCCTGCTGCGGCGCGTTTTCCGTGGTAAGTATCTGTGCCTCGATCCTGACGGAAGGCTTTTCCTTGTACGGGAGTTTCTTCAGATACGCCTGCATCTTTCTTGTAAGAACCGTGTGCAGCGGCCGGTACTGATCAGCGGTCACTACAAGGCTCAACTGCCTTTTCTTCTCATCGATCCCGATGACTCTTGCTGAATGCTTGTTGAACACGCCAGCTTCTTCAAATGTGGCGATGAGCGTATGAACTATGTCTTTCCACTCTTTTTCCGTGCATTCACTCATGGTGAACATATTAAGGCGCATCATGCCTTCCCTGGTCGCCCGTACCCTTGTCCCGAAGACAAAGCCTCGTCCTGCACGGTATCTGATAAATGCGCCCGTGTAGTCTGCGAAATCGCTGATGTAGAGGGATTTTGCGAGCGCACGTTCATAATATGTATCTTCGGGATTGTTCATAGCGTGTCTGATGCTTTCCCAACGCTTCAGGTAATTGAGGTATGTTCCGTTTATCAATGCCGGCTGTACGGTCTCTGTCTGCTCGGGACTCTCCCAGCCGATCACGGGACAGGTATTGTTAAGTTCAAAGCCCAGACGGTTGCAGAGGGCAGCAGTGGTTATCATGTGTCCCGTTACCTTGTGATCCCTCTTGTTTACGCTTAAGTGTTCTCTCACAGCTTTGCTGATAAGAGGACTCTTTTCTGGCACGTAGAGTCTTAATTCGCCCTTGCAGTCGTCGAAGATCTCCTCGGCTTTTACCTCCGGGAAGATAAGAAGGAATCCCCATTCCTTTTCCGTCGCATTGAATACCGCTTCTACGGCGGAGCAGGCTGATGTTGACCTTATATACGCTTTCATCAGTTTGAATCCTTCGTCCGGCTGCATGACTCTGAATCCGTTATCCCTCAGCCATTTGTTCTCAACCCTTATCTCAAGGATATAATCGACGGGAGGAGCCTCTTTCTTGGGTTCTTCTGCCTTCGGTGCGGGATTTTCTTCCTTATCCTCATCGTCATGGCCGGCATCCTCTTCGGTCTCGTCATCCTCTTTGTCTGCCGACTTTTCCGCTTCGTTGCCGGTTTGAGCATCTTCGGGCGTGTCAGCGTATGTGTCAGCGTTTTCGGCTTCACATGACCAGCCTATTACATCATCTGAATTGTCATATCCTTCAGCTGCCTCGCCTGCTGCCTCGGCCGTCTCATCTTCGGGCATATAATCGTCGCCCGTGGGTATCTGATAGATGACGGGCGGTTCTTCGGGAATTTCACCGTCTGTTTTGGTCTGTTCTTCTTCCGTCTCTTCAGTTATCTCTTCCTTTTTGGCACCGTCCTCTTCCTGCGGAGGTGTTTCAAGGACTATCGTTTCTTCCTTTTCTTCCGCATCGGCACTCCATTCACTCGCGGGCGTTTCTGATGCCGGTTCGGGTATCGGCTCAAACATACCTTCTTCCTCGGCGGGTTCAGGAAGAGTCTGCGGACTTATCGCCGTTATGTCTGGCTCTGTCTCAACCTCTGCTGCGTTTTTCTTCTTTCTCGGGGCAGCAGGCGGTTTAAATCCTTCAAATGCTTCTTTGGCGAGCTTTGTTTTTTCCTTTTCGGACTTCTCGTTCAAGGTCTTTGCAAGAGCCTCTGCACGTGCATATAGTGACTCTATGCGCTTTCTCATGCGGATCATGGCAGCAGGCTCCTGGCATACATCAGGATGATCCACTGAATAGGTGAACATGAAGCGGTCGAGCGGCATACCTTTGTAAAGCGGGATCTTCGGATCTGCCTCTTTTGTCGCTACCATGTGGAGTATTATCCCGTATGTCATAGCGTTAAGGTGTTCTATGCGCACACGATCCGTTTCTGCCTCGTCATATATGTTTTCGTATGAAGAGAATCTACCTATAATATATTGCTGCTGTTCGCTGTTTGACGGGAGCATCGTCCGGCATTTCGACGGGATCTTCGTCAGTAACATTACAAGCGCCTGTCTTTCCTTTTCGATGTTCTCATTGCAATACTGCGCGCAGCTGTGGCACATGAAGCACTTGTTCCCGAGTCCGTATTTCTCCCTTACTTCTTCACAGGTAAGGAGAGGCACGTTCCCGGCAAGATACAGTTCTTCTTCAGTAAGCGGTCTGTCAAGATCGCCCACCTGCATCCATAACAGCGACATTGCCGCTATGTTCTCCATCGTAAGTCCAAGGTTGAGTCCCATTCCGATGATCGATGTGAGAGCATCGTTCGTCACGCCGTCCTTAAACAGTTCTTTCGTGCAGAGCAGTTCTATTCCCATAAAAATTCCTTTCGATAATTGCTGTAAAAATCTTCTCATATATATTAAACCACACCTTTTCACCCCGACCTCAAAATCCCCCCGTTTTTAGACGTTAGTGCGTTTTTCTATACTTTTACGCACTGTAAAATACCTTATTTTAGCCGTTTTCTTTTGTATATGTCTAAAATACGCACTCTTTTGCTTGTAAATAACGCACTCTTATGATATAATGAGCATGGAAAAGTATCAGAACGGAGGCTGCTGAAATGGCAAATAAAACGACTGCTGCCTTGACAAAGGAACAGTTTACGGAATTGATCGAGATGATCCAGCAGGGCTTTGTCGGTTCACTCCCAAACAGGCGCATTGCGACCGCCCTTGTCCTTGAAGCAAATCTCGGACTCCGGATCTCCGACATACTTAATCTCCATTTGAACGACATAATACATGACGGCGAAAGATACCGTCTGAACATAAAAGAGATTAAGACCGGAAAGGTGCGCTCGTTTACGGTTCCGAATGAGGTTTACCAATATATAAAGATATATACTCTTGAGAACGGCATCAGGGCAGACGAACTTATCTTTCCGATCAAGAAAAGGGTAGTGCAGAAAACGCTAAAGAAAGCATCTGATTATCTCGGGATACCGAACATCGGAACGCATTCTTTCAGAAAGTTCTTTGCAACGGAGATATTCGTCAATAACGGATATAATATCATTCTCGTCCAGATCCTCTTGCAGCACTCATCACCGGCCACTTCACAGCATTATATAGGAATGTCTGCAAAGGATATAGAGGACGCCCTTCAGAAACACATCCATCTGTTATAGAGAAAGGAGAGCATATGGCACTCATTGACCTTACCGAACTTGAAAAGATGTACCCGAAGGCAACTTACGGGCTTATTGATGCGTTCATATCAAGGATAAAACTTGCGCAGGATCAGAAAGCATACAAGAATGCTTTCGTGGACTTTTATAAGACTACCGGTTCGGATCTTCTGACGGGCGACCTTGATGCTTTCTCGAAATATGTCACGCACCTCATGAGCCTTCGCGCCAACAACACGTTGAAACGTTCTACCGTGTGCAAATATCATAAGATCATCGCTTCGTTCATGTCTTACTGCGTCGATATGTCAGAGCATACTGACACTATCCCGAAAAACTTTGAGAACAAGATGCTCTATTTTCCTTTAAAGGCACCCATGGATATCTTTCAGCTCCAGCACGTTCCGACGCTTTCCGAACTTGACAAATTGATCGGCTATTTGAAGGCGCACGACCAGCTGACGCTAATCGCAGTCCTTTTCTCGCTGCGGTGCTATCTGAAGACGGGAGATTTCATCAACCTCAAGACCGGTGATGTTTTTGAGCAGGACGGTTCATATTTTGTCGAGGCGCACAGCAGGGGCGTTGTCATACCCGTTCCCGAAGATATGGCGGGTGTCATTGCGGAGCATTTTGAGAACAACCTCTCTGATGGCGATTATATATTTTCTTCCAAAAGGAGCCGGCATCTTGCCATCACTTCGATGGATGTGCGCCTGCAGAAAGCGTGTGATGCGTGCGGCATCAGTTATACATTCAATGATATAAGAAACGCTGCTGCCGTGTACTCTGCATCGAACGGCGCATCTGAAGAACAGATATCGGACGCGATGGGATACAAGACCACGGCGCACATAAAGAAACTGTCCTCGCTTAAGGTTCCGATGGAAAAAAGAGAGGACTATATCAACATCTGTCTTAAATAACTTGATTTTTCAGGAATAAATGGTATAATACTCTTATATCATTTATTCTTGTGTTGGTCGGGACATTGGTAGTTCCGGCTTGGGATAAGTCCTTTGGGTAATGAAAACCCACGGGCGCGGATAACATAAGGAGGGAATGATATTTTTATATAAAAATATCAATATACATTAGGGCATAAGGCTGTTTGGTACGGTTCGTATCAGACGGCTTATTTTTATGCTCAGAAGGAGGATTTATGCAAAAAGAAGCAAGAAAAAGGCTTCTTGAAGCCATTTCAAAGGACTTCGGCTATGAAGCCCATGCGAAATGCCAGGCATTACTTCGGGAAATTATGCAGGTGAAGGATTCCAGAACAGGATATTCCGGTCTGTCTTTTAAAGACCTGCACAAGCTGGCGAGTGAGGTTGAACTCTCAACGCTCCTTTATATGCTTGATGACAGCTATTTCCCGAACGAGGCAAAGTTCATCGAGAACCAAAAATATGGGGAAATTGTTTCCTCGCGCAATGATGTTAGAGACCTTATCATCAGGTCTCTTCTTTTTGCGAGTTCAATTCCCAAGCGGAAGGGTGGTGTAAGGAATGGCTAAGTCCAAGAAGAAATCCGAAACACCATCCTGCGAGTCTCTTATCGCCAAGATCAATCTTGACGATGCACGTTTTGTTGAGACTCTTTATGTAGGGCCTAACGGTGAAAAAATGAATAAGTTTATCACTTTCGAAGCATATCTGAATGCAATATCTGCGTTCAGGGATTCGGATATGATAGACATTCCGAGACTTCCCGACAAAGCTCTTGACCTCAGATATGCTGCTGCCGATGACTTCTGCATCTCATTCTTTGTAGATGCGCAAGTGGCAGATACGGCTTATCTGAAGGTGGAGAACTGCGTGCAGTTGCCTTTCCCGAACCTTGTATTCATGTTCCGGGTGAAGAAAGGCAAGCATAGTGAAAGTAAGGTATTCGCTGTCAAGGACGGTCGTAACAAGATTGATGCGAACACCCCGCTCTTTAATTACCCATACGGAAACGTATATTTAGGCAGCGGAAAGATCTGCTGGGGTAATTCAAGGATAACATCTATGAATTACAAGGGAGTGCGCGACACAGGTATCGTGCTCCCGAGTTTTTACAGCGCAGTTACAAACGACGATCTGTACCAGCACGGTGCGACCGTCTCAAAGGATCTCGAACTTTGCGAGTTCATCGAAAAGATGAGCAAAAAGCGCAAGTTCGATAATGCCCTGCTCACAAGCACGGGCAAGACTTACGGCAAAGAGTTTGCCGTTCTTTAATTATAAGGAGGATATATTTATGAGTAACAAATTTGATGATAACCAGTTTTCCCTTGCCGACCTGTTCGGTGATGAGTCGCTTGCATTCCAGCCTCAGACAGAGAAGAAGGCTGAAAAGAAAGCAGAGAAGGTAAGTACGAAGAAAAAGACAGCATCCAACAATAAAAAGGATGTTGTTGCGCTGCCTGCAAAGGTGATCTCTGAGGTTTTTGCACCGATAGAGATCACAGCCGAAACACTCGGCCTTGATGCTGATGCCACAGAAGCGGATCTTGAAGAGTTCAAGACTCATCTTACAAAGATCCACTCCGAGTGGGCGAAGAACCTGATAAAACTTGACTTCCCCGAGAACGGAAAAGTCCTGGTCTATCCGGCGATCAACTACGCCACTCAGGTAAATGGCAATACCGGCATGGATGCGACCGGCTGGGTTATCGCTTGCAACGGAATCGTCAAGGAGATCGATTCCGAGACAGTAACAAAGGATGCAGTGTCCGCTTTATGGGAGTCTGAGCATCCCGAGTTTAAGGGCTGCCGTTACTTCTACGACAAAGAAGCAATGGTCGTATCACCGGTATTCAAGGCAGAGAAGTTCGATGCTGTTCTTCCTGTTAGGGTAAAGATCTTTGGCGGAGAGGAATTCCTTCTCACTGAAGAACTCTATAAGGAGCAGACTGCCACTTCTGAAGAGGATGAGGAATCCGATGCAGATACAGATGCGGAAGATACAGAAGATAGCGGTGATGAGGACGGTACCGATGAGGCAGCAGGTGATGGTTTCAAGGTAAAGAGCGAGGATATCTGCAAGATCCTTGAAAAGCGTCACGGGCTTTCCTTCGGTTTGCAGAAGGTGAATGTCGATAAAGAGACCGTCCTTATGGCGTTTGCGTCAAAGGAGTTCGCATCGATGACACCTCCCCAGAAGAAGGATGAGGAATATCCCTCTACCTGCACGGTGTCCCTTTTCTATACCAGATTTCCTATTACAGCAGAGGATTTCAAGGGTAAGAAAAAGATCACAGCAAAGGATCTTATCAAGTATTTGAGGGATGTGAAGGGCTGTATCGAATATACAGAGGACTCTTCGATCATCAAGTACGATAAGGCGGCCAACCTTATTAAGGTGGCACCCGGACAGTATGCGAAGAAGGGTGCCGGCGATGGTAAACTTTTTTTCTGAATGACAGTGCGGCTGATGAAGAACTCTCAAAGCCGTACTGTATGTTCACTGTCGAGGATCCAAAGGGAAGAAGATGGAGAATAGAGAAGAACGATCTCGGTCTTTTTAAGACGCTCATCGGGCGTTATGAGTCCGAAGAGAACCGTTTTATCCCTAATCTCCCGAAAGTTCCCGAGGAACTCTGGTGGCAGATGGTCAAGTTCTTTCAGTATTATGCTGACAAGCATCTTGAAGCCGCCTGCTGCCTCCTCTTCGACAAGAAGAAAAGAGAGTATGAGATGATGGTCCCGGTGCAGAGAGTAGAGCCTGCCGTTGTTGATTACAACATCGAAATGATATACGAGTACCTTGACCTTCATCCCGATATCATATGGGTTGCTGATTTCCATTCCCATCATCAGATGATGACTTTCTTTTCATCCACAGATGACCGGAACGAAAGAGGTACCCGATTGTATGGCGTGTTTGGCGATTTCGATCCCAAAACGAGGGAGTTTAACATACTCCTTCGTGCAGGGTGCCACGGAATGTACACTCGCCTCGACGCAGCTGACCTTCTTGAAAACTACGAAGAAAGAAATTCGTGGATCAACAAGATCAAGCCCAGGTGCTTTCCGATTTTTTGGGCGAGACAGGTTGATAAGTCAAAGGTCATAGACGCGAGACTTTTAAAGGAGGTGTTATGAGAAGGGGCGGGTTCGTCCCTTCTCTTTTTTATGGAAATTATAAAAGAAAGGCAAAAGGTTCGGATAATTGACAGACGAATCGAATTTGACTTCCCCAAGCATTTCGGAGCATCTGCATCCTTCAAGGCTGATGAGCATTGGAATCTTCTTCCATTCGACAATGAAGCCGCGAAAGCAAATTACGAAAGATGCCTAGATGCCGTGAGAACGGGAAGTCCGGATGTTAAAGGCCCCTTCAACCGTGTGTTTGAGGTGGAGGGCATTGAACCCGCAGAAGGCAGGTGCGAGAAGTGCGGCGCGACCGTGCTGCTCATGGATCAGTACATGGGTGCTTGCCAGTGTAATAAATGCGGGCAGTGGTACAATCTCTTCGGTAATGCGCTGTTGGATCCTGATTATTGGGATGAGAGTCGCCTTGACGAAGAGTGGCCTTAATTTATAAGGAGGATTTATGTCATGAAACAATATGATTTTTATATTGTAGGAACCGGAGGGACAGGTGGAAACCTTGTCGAACTCTTATGCAGGTTCCTTACGGGTATTGAGCGGGAAAAATTCACGCTCACGCTCATTGACGGCGATAGAGTTGAGAAGAAGAACCTCACCAGACAGCCCTTCTTTTTCGAGGACATCGGAAAGAACAAGGCAGAGGCTCTTGCTGATTATCTCGGTAACTGCCATGATATCAATATAAGATATTATGATCAGTACCTTGATGATGCAGAGACGCTTGAGAATCTTATTGATTCCTCAGCTGCAATGTACTCGTCGTCTGCTCAGAACGTGCCGGTAATCATCGGATGTGTTGATAACGATGCGGCACGTAAAGTGATGCATGAATATTTCTATTCCCAGAAGCACGGTGATTTAATATACATCGACTCCGGGAATGAGTATGATTTCGGAGAGATTGTCTTCGGGATTAGAAAGGACGGTCATATTATATCGCCGCCAAAGGCGTTTTATTACGCCGAGATCATGAACGGTGAGCATACACCTCGTTCGGAACTTTCATGTGAGGCTCTTAACGAGGTTTCTCCGCAGCATCTTGTGACTAATATGCTCGCCGCCAATATCATGATGACGGCGATCGCCAATATCTTCGAAGACGGACACTGTCCGACGGGCATCGTGTACTTCAATTCCATGAAATACACGATGAGGCAGCAGCCGTGTGTACTTCCGGTGACTGCCGATCTAGGAAAGCCGGGAGGTGCAATGTATGATTTCTAACCTTGAAAAAGACCTTGAGAATAAGTTGAAATATGTCCTCTGTGACATACCTTTCAATTTTGCACATCCTGCCCGATCACTAAATTATGAGAATTGCTGTATTGAAGCAACTTCTCAGACATTGGCGATGGCGCTGTACCAGCTGCTCCTTGTGAAACTGATCGACGAGAAGATAATCCATGTTGATGATGAACTTCTTCATGGTATCGGCTTCTTTGAAGGAGATGAGGGATACGATGAAATAATGTGCTATCCGGCTGATTCAAGCGTTGACATCGAGGGGCCTTTAATGGCGGTTGTTACCGTTTCACTTCTTCGTGAGTACGGTTGGACGGTAGAAGATAATTACATTTACAGCCCTTCAGAGGCAGACGGAGACTACTATGGCTCCAATGCCTATTTCCGCCCGTCAGACAGGGGTGCTTTTCATGAGGATGATACAGATTGTCTTGAGGGATGGTACAGAGAAAAGATCCTTAAGACAGTCTTTAAGAACATCTTTGATGAGGAGTATCTCTTTTCGGGCATTGAAGAGATCATGGATTTTTTCAAGCGAAAGTACGAGGACGGTAAGATTGATTCAGATGATTACGGAGAACTCTTAAATCTTGTTGAGACAGGAGATTTCTCCAAAACCGAACTGAGCGCATCTATCGCCTACGATATATGCGAGAGTTTGGATCTGGACGACCAGAACGAAATCCGTTCCCTTGTACATTTCCCCGGCACACAGTTTGTGTGTATCTTTCATAAAGGGTGGCAGGAAATATCTACATATTTCAAGAACAAGAAGAAGGGTACCACTTACTCGGAAGAGATCGTTGCTCTTTACGATGAGTGCTGCCGTTTAAGAGAAAAGTTCTTGGCGAACGGATGCGATGCGGGCTTTCATCACACGTGGGAACATGATGGAAAAGAGTACAAGGTTCAGTGTTGTTACCCCATCGACTCACCGGAAGATGGTGGTCTGGCTTTCATCAATCCTTTGTTGCAGATAAATTGCGGAGAAGTTATCTGCTTTGCAAAAGAATTTGATGAGAAGGTGAACCGTCTTTCAAAGATGGTTCTTGCCGAAAGTTGATTCTTAGACCTGTCCTGTAGGGCAGGTCTATTTTTTTGCTCTTTTTTCGTTGTAAATGGCTCAATATGCTTGATTTTTTTGCATACTCGGGTTATACTATTCATATATCATTTATTCTTGTGTTAGTCGGGACATTGGTAGTTCCGGCTTGGGATAAGTCCTTTGGGTAATGAAAACCCACGGGCGCGGATAACATAAGGAGGGTGGTATTTTTTAATATAAAAATATCAATAGATTTAGGGCATAAAGGCTGTTTGGTACGTTCGTATCGGACGGCTTATTTTTATGCTCAGAAGGAGGTATTATGAGCCGCGAAGAGGTTCGTAAGGAGCTGAAAGAGATCAGTGAGGCAATATCCGACTGGCAGTTGATCCTGGAGATCGAGAGTGCTGCCGGTGATACCGAGCAGGTCAAGAGCGCCAAGGCACATATCGCTAAGTTAAAGGCGCGCAAGTCAGCTCTGAAGCACAGAAAGGAGGTGCCTGACGGTGAAACGTGGGAAGAGAAATTTATATCCGCGTTTTTTGGCGGGTAACTCCGAAATAGCAATGCTGTCAACTACTATCATTAAGGAGGCTGTCGATACCATTTAAAGGTATTGAGAGGTACGGAGACGTCTACTGTTAGACTGTCGGCGATCATTCTAAGCACTCGAAGCCCCGGCCTTATGGCGAACAAGAGAGTGGCCGTAAGAATGGTTGACAGCCCACTCACCCGATGCGGCATATATTGTGTTGCAGCGGAGGTAAAGACAGTGTTGCTACAGGATTGATTGCTCTGGAAAAGAACGAACCACTTGATATGATGGTTTTCTCAGAGGTCATGTACGACCATTCTAGGAACATCAGTGGCGAGGATCCTGAGCACATAGCATTCGTTTATGACAGACTAAAGCCCTATTTTGAGGCAAGAGGAGTTGAGTTCGTTATCGTAAAGAGTGAGCGCGACTACCTCTCTTTTTTTAGGCATATCGTAAACGGTGCTACAAAGTTCCCGGAACATAACGGAATGACACATGGATTTCCCCTGACTTCTCACTGTGGTATTCAGAGAGATCTAAAGGTTCGCCCCATAGAAAAGTATCTTCGGAGCATTAAAGAGCCTTTTGTACAGTATATTGGTTATGCTGCGGACGAAACAAAAAGGTTGAGAACCCTCCAGAACCATCCAACCTGGGAGTCACTTCTTTTGAAGTACGACATAACAGAAAAGGATGCTTATAAAATGTGCGAGGAGCGCGGTCTTTTAAGCCCGCTTTACAGATTATCGCGCAGAGGAGGGTGCTGGTTCTGCCCCAATTCGAAGATAGAAGAAAATATCGAATTAAGGGACAGATGGCCAGAGATTTGGAACGAACTCGTTTCCCTTGAGAAAGAAAGAAACCTCGCATTCCCCGTATGGAACCTGTGGGGTGACACTCTTCAGGAGAGAAATGAGAAAATTTTAAGGAGGTAAAAAAGATGAATTATGGTTACACCGAGATAACAGAAGAAACTTTTATCGGAATAGCCAACGCAAGTCATTTTCAAAGCGTTATGATCGGCGAGACCTGTTGGTTTAAGCCTAACAAGGATGTGATTATCAAGATGCTCCATGCCAAGGCAACACCGGGTTCGGGAAAATCCAGTATCCGCTTGACTGCCATCAAAGGGAATGTTCTCGACAGCACATCTTTATTTCTCGCTGACATTAAGCCCAGCGAAGAAGATGAGGCGGAAGCTGCACGGGCGGCAAGAAATTCCAGTGAAGGGATAGCCGATAACACAGTTCGGAATCGCGCATATGTTAACGAATTTAATCGCGTTCTTTGTAATAAGGTACACAAGCGTGGTGCCGAGCTTTTAGATTCATACATCGGCTTATGGATCTAAGATACTTTTTAAATTAGGATTTCCCTATATTTGAAAAGAATGTGTTCTGCTAAAAAGAAAAGCTTTTTAGTAAACTTATTGTTGGACGTACTTTGTTTTGATGATTTGTTTTCTATTCCACAAACTATTTCTATAGCATTTCACTTTCTTTTCAAATTAGGTGGAGTCAAAAAGCAACGGTAGCCCGATGAGGGCTACCTTCAAACAAGACGGAGGTGTTATTATGAAGATGATCAAGAAGATCAGATTTATGCTGCGTATGGTAAGACTTACCATAGCAGAGTGGTTTCTCGGAAGAGAGGATTATGAACTTTCTTTCAGTAAGGAAAGCGACAACAGAAGGAACGGTGATAGCATCGCGGTTCTTTCTCAGATCGCCAGAGAACATCAGACCGGCACCGGTTATACTTCGACTGCTGCCACTATGTATGCTTGATAGGAGGTGTTATTATGAGTAGTTCCAAGGAAACGCCTTGCGATATCCTCCATGATGACGGGCATTATCATTGCCCTTATCAGGACACGTACGGTGGCTCCGAAAGCTCCATGTGCCGCGACTGCTGCGGTCTCGGAGCCGATGAGAACGAACCCGAGCAGGAAGAATATGAGGAGGAATATGATATCGAGTCAGTTGACTCTTACAACCCGTATTTTTGCGAGAATTGTAAGAAGTGTGAAAATTATGGCAATCCCGATTTCGATCCTCTGAAATGTCTCTGCTGCGGTACAGAAGTTGGCGGTGTTGTTATCGACAACTTCGTAGCAAGGGCAGATGCCGAGATGGAGTACACGCATCGTATTTTGCGTGTATGCCCCATGTGCGGTCGTTTTCATGCACTACTTCTGAAGAAGGACGAAGTTGACGCGGTTGAGAAATACCGTGACAGCGGAGAACTTATTCAGAATGCTCTTCCGGGTTTCAATCCCGGCGAGAGAGAGTTTGTAAAAATGGGATATTGCGCCGATTGCCAGTCAATGCTGTTTGGCAACCGGATTCTCGCAGAGAGTCCCAGATACAAATAAGGTTATTACTTTCAAGGCGTCCGCGTAATGGACGCCTTGTTTGCGTTAAGGAGGTTTTATATGAGTAAGATTTACGATTCAGAGGATCTGCAGTCAATGCTTATCCATCTGAAGAAACATGACTCTGACAACAGCAAACTCGTTTCCCTGATTAATTCACAGGTACATGATGCCGGAGACCGCAGCGCCCTGCTTTCGATCATTCGAGCAGCTGATGCGGAACGCTTCGACAGATATGATAGTGAAATTTCCGAATCATTCATCATCCTTTCAGAACAGGTTTTTGGTGAAGGTTGGAACGAAAGAAAGGAGGAGTCATGGAAGGCAATAATATAAAGAAGACTCAAGAGGTGCATTCGGAGAATAAACTCAATGCTCTGTTTGTTGATATTTGCATGGAATTATGGGCGGGGGATTGTGATATATCCCTTTCCTTCTTTGCAAAAGTTGTTCGTGAACGGATAGACGCTCTTTATTCCCATATAGGCAAGGAGGCGCATGAACACATGGCGTCGATGGGTGTCATCGATGCCACCGGTGAGTCATGGATCGAACAGGATAAACAAACGATGAGAGAAATTGAGTCATATCAGCAGGTGCTTAACCTCTTGCATAGCACATTCTGTGAGGAGGCGTTATATGAATAGTGATTTTAATTGGGATAACCTCTATTTCTCAATGGCTGCCAAGGCAAAAGAAGAGCAGCAGGCAAGGAGAATTAAGGGTTATTTTGTTTGCCCGATATCATCAGGCTGCGGCTCTGATTTCATTAAAGCCAAGGCTTCAGTATCGGCTGTCTGCCCGTTGTGCGGGAATGCTAACACTATCCGGATCATGCACCTTGACGATGCTCAGTTTCGTTTAACTGTAGCACGTTGGAAGGATGAGGGTTCCTACAGTGATGCACGTGCAGACGTGTTAAATAACAGAAAGGAGAAAGCATCCTAAAGCCCTGGTAGACCAGGTCAAAGCGTAAGGTGATCACCGTTTTGTAATTCAGCCTAGAGTTGCGTGAAAGTACACCTTCGTGGTTGTATGACTAGCATGGGAAGCCAAGGCTGATTCCACTCACACCGGTTATAGGTTGTAGTGGATAGGAATGTATTATGTAGCAAGTTGCAGCATGGGAAAAGATTCCCTTGCTGTTGTATTGATTACAGTGGAATTGAATCTTCCACTTAACGAAGTAATATTCTTCGACATGGGTGATGCCGAGTTTAACTGCATACATACAGTTGCAGAAAAACTGAGGCTGTTTCTCGAAGAAAAGGGAATTAAATTTACAGTTCTTAAACCTGAACATCCTTTTATATATTATGCCACCGAGAAAGAGGTTATCAAAAGGGATGGCAGATATCAGGCGGGTTATTTGTGGTGTGGATCCGGCAAATGCCGCTGGGGGACACATCTCAAGTTGACGGCGATTGAAAATTATCTCAGTCAGATTGATGATGTCACCGAGTATGTCGGCATAGCTGCTGACGAGGCACATCGGACCGAACGTAAATGCAGGACTCACAACATTAAGTCTTATCCGCTTGTAGAATGGGGCATGACCGAAAAAGACTGCCTCAGATATTGCAGGGAACACGGATGGAACTGGATTGAGGAAGGATATGACTTATACGACCTGTTAGACCGTATAAGTTGCTGGTGCTGTGGCAATAAGAATCTTCGAGAACTCTACAATCTCTATCGCTTTCTGCCGAATTACTTTAACCGGCTCGAAGAGATGCAGAAACAGATTCCTATGCCATATCGAAGAAATGGCGAGACTGTCTTTGACCTGCGGAAAAGGTTTGAAGAAAAGTCTGCGCAGCCGGACATTTACGATGTCTGTAAAAATTTATAGGAGGTATTATTATGTTCGTAGTAACTGATGAAAACAAAATTGAAAGTTTTATTGACTCTTTCAATGAAAAACTCAAGACAAAGAAAGAGACTGCTTTCAAGAAATTGTCAGGTGAAACATTCGATGATGGGCGGGTTAATATACTTGCTCACGCTACCGATAATGAGGTCTTGCGCTTTGACTACAACAAATTAGCAGAAAAATGTAATCTAGACGATTTTGATAAGCTCTTTGATTACTTTTCTGCGTGCTACGACGAAGGGAGCAGACTCCCTCGCACATCTGGCGATGTACATTGTCGGCTGTATCCGTACAGACTCTTATCAGAATTAGTGGATGAGGGTTTGTGCTGTTATAAATTCGGCGAAGATATGCTCGTAACATTTTTTGGACTCAAGGCAGTAGAGGATTATGAAGTCATTTACAGTGTCCAGCCCAATTCTTACATGAACACTTCTGCCGAAGAGTTTTTACTTTTGGCCGAGGACAACGCATATATGGAATTTGTGATGGACGGGATCAGCGCTGTTCAGTTAGATATTCTTAAAAAAATCGAGAGATGCAACATTCCCCTAATTATTGAAGAAGAATTTCGCGCGAGAGGTGCATCTGAACCCTTATGTGTCGCAACGAATTTGCAGCGTCTCTATGGTGCTTCTTGTATCTTCTTTCCTTCGTTAAGGCTGAAGATATTTGAAGAAGCCAAAAGACGTGCTTTCTTGCAGGGTAAATCTTGTCAGGGAGCCTTTATCATTCCATCATCGGTGCATGAGATACTGTTCATGCCAGATACCGGAGATAAGGTGCAGGACTTATGGCAGCTGGTTAAAGATATCAACAGAAGTGATGTTATTGGCCCTTACGAATACCTTTCTGATACGATCCTTTACATAGACTCAGAGGGTAAACTCATGGGAACCAAAAGTCCTTTTGATGACAATTCCAAGTAGGAGGTTATTATGGCTAATAGGTGTTCAACAACCATTCAGATTAAGCCTTATAAAGAAGGCGAAGCGGAGAGGGTAGGCAAGGAAATCTGCAAATGGAGAGCGGAGCGTTTTAACAATGAACTGGCCTCTGCCGCACTCCATGCAAATTTTGCATTGTGGGCCGGCCTGAACCCGAACGATTTTGATGTGCGCGGTGAAGTCGTAACTGCATATTTCAACAAGGATGAGATAGCCATTGTTGCGGACGATGCCTGGACTCCCAAGTTAGTAGTATGGTTCGCAATATGTAACCGTCTTTTTGGCGTTGACCAATATCAGTTCACATACACAGCGCATGAGTGCGGGTTTAATATCTTCAGCACAAACGATGTTGACCTTATCGGCACGTTCTATTGGGACAATATGAACAATAACGATAAGATCGCCCGCCTTGTAGGAGATGAATATTTCTCCGTATCCCAAGATGATACACGCAGCGTCCTCCTTGAACTTTTCCCCGAAGCAGACAGAAATGCATCGCTTGATGAACTTCTGAAACTGTATGAGGACAGTGAGTTCAAGAAAGAATGTGTGATCCATCAGTGGGATAAGGCTTCTGAATTAGAAGGAGGTAATATTTAATGTTTAGATGCAACGATTGCAAGAGAGACTTTGAAGAAGCAACGGAAAAGACCAGTGTTGTAGGTTTTGGTACCGTATCAAAGGTTCCACTCATTACAACTAAAAAATTATGCCCTTTCTGTGGCAGTTGGAATATTGACGAAACAACCACAAATAAGGAGCCGGAAGACGCATATATCTATGCTCAGTTCGTACGTGCTTGCTCACAGTACGATTCCTTAAGAGGCATTGACTGATGACCTTTCGATTTTTTAATTTTCATTCAAAGAGCTTGGCAGGTTGCCAGGCTCTTTTTTGTTGGATACAAATGTAAACATGTCTGCTTATCCGCATAAATTCAGTTGCAGAGATTTTGTGTTGATATTGCATTTTCTGATGGGATAGGGTATTATTTTTTTAAGCCCTTAATTATGTGATAAACGTAGGTTTATAATATAGTTAGCGTAATTCATCCTAGAGTGGTATTACAGGAGGTTTCTTATGGCAAAAACGAATGAATATACCCGAAGAAAAAATATCAGATTAAACGCCAAATACGAGGAACTGCGTAAACAGTTGCCGGATTTTGTCATTACTTGGCTTAATTCTAAGGTCGATCTTGCAAAGTCGAGTCGTGTTGCTTATGCCCGTGATATATTGAGGTATTTAAACTTCGTAATGGACGCTGTTGATGGGATCTCGGCTGTTAGTACGCGTGAACTCACTCTTGCGGATATAACCGATGATATCAACGATGCTGCACATAATTTATTCGGTACAGATTTCTTTAATGCCTATATTCATTATCTTCAGGAATGTGATATCGACCGCTTCACAGGCAATGATATTAACTCTGTAAACCGTAAGTTGATCCCGATCCGTGCAATCTATTTATTTTATTGTAATCGCGGTGATATACGGATTAACCCGATGGCTAATTACAGACGGCTTAAGGAACCGGAGGATAAAATAATAACCCACCTGACAACTGATGATGTCAAAGCTCTGTTTGATGCAGTAGAATATGCTGAAGGCATGAAAATGAGCGCACATCAGAAGGCTTATAGGGAAAAGACGAGGAAAAGAGACATTGCCATAATCACGCTTTTTTTAGGTACGGGGATCCGCGTTTCGGAACTTGCCGGGGCAGACCTTTCTCATCTTGATTTTAAAGAAAACAAGCTGGCTGTCATTCGCAAGGGTGCGCATGGCGACCGTGTCTATTTCAATGAAAAAGTGGCTTCTGTACTTAAAGACTATATTTATACAGAGCGAAACAATATTGTCGCAAACACCGATGAGGAACCTCTTTTTTATTCGCTTCAGGGCAAGCGCATTTCCATCAATGCGATTGAAAATCTCGTCAAGAAATATACAAGTCCAATTATTGAAGGCGGTTTTTCTCCGCATAAACTTCGCGCGACTTACGGAACCTCCCTTTATATGGCTACCGGCGACCTTGGTCTTGTACAGGATGCTCTCGGTCACTCATCTCCTACGACCACGAAGAAATTTTATGTGAACAGTCGTGAAGAGAATTTGAAAAAGGCTGCCGCTACCGATCTTTACCGTGACTAAAATTCATATTATTATATTATTAAAATAACGTTAGTGAGCGTGGGAGGACTTCATATGGGTGAGATGCGCTTTATAATCAAGATTACGCCAGTAGACATTGCGGAGTGGCCTTGCGAGTGCTTTTACAATGGAATATCATACAGCTGCGGTAGTAATTTATATCCGAGTGAAACTAAAGAAAATATGTTCAAGTGCGCGTATAAGACTCTTAAAGGCGCTGAAATTGGCTATAAGCGTTATATCGGCAAATACTTTGGAAGGCCCGCTATCGAATCCTGTGCGTGGTGGGATAGGGTTAGATTACTTCCCAAGAAAGACCGCGATAGACTCTTGTTGAAAGAATATGAAAAAATAAAGGATAGATATAATGCTGAAATCATGACTGTAGATGAAGCATGGGACGATTGGACTAAAGTATTTAATAAATTGTATAGTCATTGGAATTGTTAATGCATATATTAGTTTACTCTCCACAAGTTCGATTTATAAAAAGGACGTGATTTTTACGATCGCGTCCTTAATTTTGCTATCAGATGTCTGCATTTCTTTGTACGAACAGACTAAGATTTTTCGGCCCGTATCCGAAAATGTCCGGGTATTTTCTTGAAAGGCGAAGTGTTTCTTCCTGCTCTCCCGTCAGGCTAAAAATGTGGTAGATCCCGTCATGGATCACGTATCTCCAGAGCTGTTCATTTGCAACGAAGTGCGAAAAGTCCTTTTTGAACTCTTCGTCTGCCTTGCACTTCTCTATGATCTTCCCGGCCAAAGACCACCTCTCCGACAATGTCGTGTCGGCGTGCTCCGGCACGGAAACCATGTCCTCGTCTGCCTTGCCTGCTCTTCCGTCATTTTTTTTCTTTTGAGGTAAGAGATAATTTAGGGCATTTTTATTTATGAATCTCTTTTCGTCTGCGGAGCATGTTCTTAACCTGCTGGCCCAATTTGTGTTTTCGATTCCCTTGGGTTTATTGAGGACAGAGTTGAGATGACTGATGGTTATATCGTAGGGTATTTGTCTTGCTTTTGACTCGGCAGGGCTATAGAGTGGCATAGCCTTATATGCCGTCAAAAATTCTATAACGGCTTCAAGGTCATTTACACCCGAACCATCCGTTATCCTGATCGTACCCTGATATAATCTTCCGCTCACCTGTATATCATATACTTTGCCTGCTGCCGCTATGAGTTGTTCTGCTATGACATCCTCTGCCGTATCTTTTATGCTGCCGGCATCGAAGTCGGCGCATGATATTCTATCGATAAAACCTGTCAGAGCATTAAACACCAGATAGAAACCTTTTCCCATTGTGGGTTTTTCAAACAGGCCAAAGCTCTTTTCCGTAATACGGAATATGCGGGATGTATTTTCAAAAGGGCAGGTGAAATATATCATTCCGTTCTTCTCATCATAGTAAAGGATCTCGATTACCGATACGCGTATAGTGTCATTGTCGATTTTTGAAGCTGCATTTATCGAGGCGAAAGTGTTTGCTTTCAGATCCGTATATGCTCCGTATGATTCGGCAGTATGGACGCCGTCGTAGGTAACATATTTTTGTATTGTGTTGCCTATATTTACATACCAGTCCGGCTCTTCTGATTCAACCGTCATTTCCGGTCTGGTATATATATTTCGCCCGTAATGTTCTACCCTTGTTCTCGGATTTTTTATCTGTAATTCTACCGGATTTGGAAAGACGTTGCGATAAGGCTGTTCCGATGCTTTTTGGATATACCCGTCATTTATATCGTAAGAACACATCCAGTTCTCTTCCACTTCATCTCCGGCAAATGTCTCGGGATCATTATAGAAAATAGGTGTTCTTGTTATGCGTCTGCATAACGCTCTCGTTTCAGTGCCGCCATTGCAACTGTATCCCGCAAACTCCATGTCAATGACCAGGAGTCTGTCAACAAAAGACTTTATTATCTCTTTATCACCTCTTATGGGGAGTGTTCGCGTGCTGTCGAAGTAGTCTGATAATGTCAGGACTGCACCTTCTTCTCCGATAGTAACGGACTCGCACTGAAGGACAAAAGTCCCGCCAAGGCGATCCTCGTATGCGCCCGGATGGTTCGCCATGTATTTAAAGTGTGCATGATCGAGGGAGTGTTCTGTGTATGCCTCTATGATCGGACGGAGAACATAATAGGGACTTCCGCTGTCTGAAGGAACATACATATATGGTCCAACAAATGTTTCCTCACGATGATAATTTGTCCTGGTCGTCGAGCGGTCGTCATTGCTGTAAGCATATACGGCTTTGATGATAGTTTTAAGGAACTTGTTGCGATTTGATATCTCGCTAGAGCCATCGCTAATGCCAGTAAGTATATATTTCTTTTTATTGTCGAATCCATCGAATCTGTCATTCGTATCCATCTTTTTTCCTCCTTTCCTCTCTGATCATTTTCTTGAATCTCGCTATGGTCGAGCGGGAGCATCCAAGTTTGGTTGCGACCTCATCATCTGTAAGTCCTTGCTCCTTTAATTTTGCCATCTCCTCGGGATCGAACCTTTGCAGCATACTCTTTGATTGCAGTTTGGAGTGTATCTTGCTATCTATCTCAGGATCGCTAATTGCAAGCATGGACTTTAGAAGATGGTTCTCCGCTTCAAGTGCTTCATTTTTCATTTCCAATTCGTTTATATATGCAGCTACGCAATTTATTGAATTTTTTATGGATTCTACAGTAGCATCAATATTATCTCTCTTATTCATAATATAGTCCTCCTAGCCTCAATATATCATGTTCCATTATGTGTGTCAAGCGTATTTGCTTTTCTTGCTGTGTTGATACATATGTTGATACACTAATTATATAGCGCTGCGCTTCGGTAGCATTGTCATGAACGCTATAAGTCACGTAATAAAGTGCGTAATAAAGTCATGGCGTAGCGTAATAAAGCGCGTAATGAATTGCACCAATATGAGTTTGTTTTGTCTTGGCCGCCATGACGTGTTATAAAGCCAGCTATTTCAAGCCTTCCCATCTTTGTGTCACAGAGATGACGGAAGCCTAAAATATCCCCCTCTCCTTTCATTTTTCCACTGCTTCTATTTTCCGACTTCTCTCTTACTCTTTTTCCGTCCTTTTCTCTGTGTCTTTTTATCTCCTCTTATTTTTCGTTTGTCAATAAAAGGTGTGGTTTAATATTGTTAGAAACGGCTTTGTATTTTAGATCCTTTTTCAGGATTTTTTATGTGGGCTGTTTTCTGCTGTTGTTTTCAGTCGTTCGTTTTCCATTTCGTTCGGCTGCTGTCTGTGAGAGGCTGTGCGCGTTTTGAGCTGCCGGCTGTTCTGTAGTTCGTTTTCAGCGGATTTTCTGCCGTTTTTCGGTTGATCTGTTCTTTCGGCCAATTCTGGAATGTGCAGAAGTCAGAGCGGCTGAAAAGGGGCGAGGGAAGGAAGAGGGCGAACATCCGTTCCGTTCCGAAGAACGAGAACATCTGTATCAATTTAGCGATTCAGTCTTCCAACAGGAAACATTTGTAGCATTTTGCTTTCCGTGGCAGCAGGCTACGAGAACCGGCACATGAACATTTGTATCTATTTAAGGATTTTGACATGAAGTATAAGACGACTACTTACGAAGATATTATATATGATTGGTGCGTGAACACACTCGGTACTACTGCTACCGAAGATTTGATAATTCCATCTGATAACACCCGTGCGTCTTTTATATACAAAAGGCTTTTAAAAACATGTGTTAATCTTGATAATGCTGATTCGCCCTCTGCTACATTTACCCTTACGCTTATCCTTCTTCATTTTGGGTTTATCACTACAGAACAGTTCCAAATGTTACTCCCCGATGTTGGAAAAAGTTTCCTTACCGGCCTTACGCAGATTCGGGCGAGAAACGGTTTGCAACCACGTAATTTTATCGAGGCTGCCCCTTGTGGTCAGCGCCGTAAGGTCTACTATCTTAATCCTGATACTTATCATCGTATCTTCATGCAGCTTCCGCCAGAATATGTCGATGTTTTACGTATCCCGGAAAGGGCAGATATTCGTATTAACAGAAATACCCCACATGCCGTTGCTACACTCAATGCGCCTTACCGTATTCTTTCTGATGATGCTTTCATGGACTTTAACTGGCATAACAGGCTGCCTCTTATCATTACCCGTGAGATACATGACATCGTTAATTCCTTTGACCTGTCGCTGATCCCTTCTCTTACGGACCGCTATGCATTGCCCGATGGCATCATGCAGTTCATAGATGAAAGGCGCTTTGTAATCGTAGAACAAGATAACGGTACAGAGACTCTTGCCACCGTAGCAAAGAAGCATCAGTTCTATGGTGATTATTTCTCTGCTCATCAGGAGAGCGCTTTTGTCTCTACCGTTCTGTTTACGGTGTATATCGATACGGGAGAAAGAATAAGACAGTCCGTAAGAAAAAAGAATGCCGAAGCAATGCGTATCTTTACGCTTGCTTTTAAAACCATATCGAACGACATGCAGGAGCATGGTTTTCTTAACCTTGAACAAGAAGAGGAGTATCTTCGTGCAAGTGCTGGAAAAAAATCCGCAAATGTTTCCAATGCTCTTTTGCTGCTTGATAAATATAGGAAAGACTATCCCGGCCGTCCCCTCTCATCTTCCCTTATGGATGACCTCAAGGATTATGTTGAGCTTCATGACGAAAAGCGTCTGAAGATAAAGGCAGAACTTGCCAATACTACTGATGAGGTAAGAATCAGTTCTATAAGGCGTGATTTCTTTAAACTGCTCAAGGCAGCAGGCTCAGGAACATTGTCTGATATGGTATATACGGACTGCGTATCTTATGTCATGGCAACCAAGTTGGATTTTGACCGATACGCGAGATACATCCTTCCGCGTGAATCAGGATATATTGACGACCTTCTGAACAAAATCATACTTCCCCGCTTCGGGCTTTTGCTCCATATAGGGAATTCGCCCTATACTTATCACGAGGCAGGAAGGATCCGTGATAAGTCCAATTATTATGTTCTCCGCAATGTCCTTACATCCGGCCGTGACCGTCCTGCCTTTGTGATCGAAAACATTAGTCACGATGTTGCGGGGTATCTGCGGATCACCGACATGCTCGGAAAACTTACCGAAAGTCCTAATATGATCGTACTCTTATTGCTTGTCAGTTCGGACGATGAAGCAAGGAGAGTCAGTCGGGAACTGCAACTGCCCCAGCGTTTCTGCGACGGCAATAACATTTCCCGTCCGAACCAGCGTAAGGTATGGACTACTTTCATTAACTATAAGGTTGATGAATACCGTCCCTTTATGGTGGATCAGGACGGTAATATACAATATGTCTTCTGATATTTAAGACACGTGGACACGGTGTCCACCTATTTTATCTATGACTACGAATAATGAAATTAACAAAGAAAGGCACCGGCTATATGATGCCTACATAAAAGAACTCGGGCGGTATGATACCGAGTTACTGCATGAGACGCCTGCTGCCAGGTGGAAATGGTGTGAGGACTATATCACCGATCCGGATGCCTATTGGCTGGATATTGCGGATGATACGGATTCCCTTTGCGGATTTCTTATCATCAGTTCCTCTGCTGCAGACTGTCACCCCGTATGCGATTACTATATATGTCAGGCATATGTGTGTCCTGATATGCGAGGAAAGGGATTGATGACAAAGACTGCTCTTTCCTTCATCACAGCCCACAGAGGCACGTACGGGTACGATGTATTGAAAGGCAACAGAAAAGCGGACCGGTTTTGGAAATCCCTCTTCGCAAAACTCAATGCGTTGCCTATAGGTCTCGCACTGATAAGAAATGAAGATATTGAAAAGAAACTTAAAATCCACGGCTACATTGTAGCCTGATTCAGAAGGGAGAAATCATGGGAAAAGTAATAGCAATGGTCAACCAGAAAGGCGGAGTTGCAAAAACCACTTCCGCACTCAACCTCGGGATCGGTCTTGCACGTAAGGGAAAGAAGGTTCTCCTTATTGATGCCGATAGTCAGGGTTCTTTAACGGCCGCACTCGGATGGCAGGATACCGACAACATTCCGGTTACTATCACTACCGTTATGACCGCCACCATAAACGATGAGGAAGTTGCGCCCGACTACGGGATCCTTCGTCATGCGGAGGGTGTCAGCCTGCTGCCTTCGAATATCGAATTGGCAGAACTCGAACCGGCACTCTTTAATGTCATAAACAGGGAGTACGTGCTGAAGACATATATTGACAGCATACGCGATCTGTATGACTATATTATCATTGACGCGATGCCCTCTCTCGGCATGATAACCATTAATGTCCTGGCTGCCTGCGACACGGTCATCATTCCTATGAATGCAGCATACTTAAGTTATAAAGGTTTTGAACAGCTGATCAAGACGATCGTGAAAGTAAGAAAGAAGATCAACAAGAATATCCGTATAGAAGGCATATTGCTCACCATGACGAGTCTTCATACTTCTTATGAAAGGTCATTGTCCGAGCAGATGCGTGAGCTTGCTGACAGACTCGGAGTTCCGTTCTTTAAAACAAACATTCCGAAGTCCGTAAGACTTGGCGAGGCATCCATCAAGGGTAAGAGCATCTACGCCCTCGGTGCATTGGCAGAAAAGGCAGCAGGTGCGTACGAAGAATTGACAGAGGAGGTTTTATCTCATGAGTGACAATAAGTTCCAACTGGAAGGAAATCTCTTTAATTATAAAGGGAGTCTTTTCGGTGATGATGAAGACAATGCAACCGATGATACTGCTGCCGGTGAGGTAACGGATGAGAGGCAGCAGGGTGGAGACGGCGGAGAGGAAGGCTCAGTCGGAACTTCTGCCGAAAGAGGTCAGAAGATCTCACTTCTTCCGATCGATATGCTGATTGACTTTAAGAACCACCCTTACCGTGTCATCGGCGGCGCGGATATGGATACTCTTGAAGAGAGCGTTAAATGCTACGGGATCCGGGAGCCTCTTCTCGTCCGTCAGCTTGGCGATAAATACGAAATCATATCAGGCCATCGCAGGAAGGCTGCCGCCCAGCGTGCCGGTCTTACATACGTGCCGGCAAAGATCTGTACCTTGTCGGATGATGAGGCAGCCGTTGCCATGGTTGACTCCAATCTTCACCGCACGAATATCTTACCGAGCGAGCAGGTATTGTCCACCAAGATAAAGTATGATGCTCTTTATAAGATATACTCAGCAGATCCCGAAAAGAACGGTCTGAAGACGAGGGATATCATAGGTGAACAGATCGGGATAAGCGGCAGACATTTGCAGCGTATCTTAAGTGTTGCTACTCTTGATCCGGCATTTCTTGACCGCATGGACAAGAAAAAGATCACCATGAGGAACGCTTACAGCATCTCCCAACTTCATCCTATTACGATCAAGAATCTTATCCTGTTTTTAGATCAGGTCAATAACGAGACCATCAAGCCGGTACTTGACGAGGAAAGTTCAAGGAAGATGCATTGTGATGAGGAGCATACCGAATATAACGGTCTTGATGCGGACACTATCAAGAATCTGCTTGCCGTACAGAAAGAAAGCAAGGCAGCAGGCAAAAAGACAGTGCATCTCCCCGAGGATATTTATAACCGGTTCTTCCGTGATTATGAATCGGAAGGCGATGCCGAGAAGCGACTTATTGAGATCCTTGAGGAATGGGAACGGTCGCATCAGGGATGATATTGACGCGGATAATCGATTTTGATTTAAAAGTAAAGCCCCTGGATTTTCCAAGGGCTTTGCATTTTCTTTTGTATTCTATTAACTTATCCGGAAATCCTTATTCCATATTCGCGAATCATCTGATATACTGCGCTGTTCTCATCCTGTGCTTCCTGCCTCATCTGATCTTTGAACCTTTTTATTACGGAGCTCAACTGATAGGATTTATATTCTATTCCCTGTTCCGTGAGAGCCTTTCCGATTGCCTTTGCAACTGCTTTTTGATTGAACCAGGCCATGTTGTCACGGGCGACTTCGGTAATATATTTTGTTAAGATAATAGCCTCAATATTGTCATACTGCTGCACATATTTATTTACTGTTTTCCACATTGCTTCTTCAAGGAGTGAGTCGGCCACTTTTCCGGCGAAGTCATCTATATATACCGTTGATGCCTGATCTTCCCATCCCTGACGATTGCCATCCAAGACTTCTTCTCTTCCGCTATAATCACCGCTTACCGTCGAATTGAGCTCTGCCGATCTTTCCATCTCTGACTTGCGATACAGCGAATCGATCGATATGGGAGGCTGCTGTGACTGGAGAAGATCTAATTTCTCTTCGATTCCTTCTATTGTCTCGGCAACCTTGTTGCCTGTCTGTTGCTTGATATAGACAGCACGTTCCGTTTTAGACAGTTGCTTCAGGTCAATGCCGGCAGCTGATGCTTTCTTTTCAGCCTTATGTATCTCACCCAAACTCTGATGAACCTTGCGGCAGTCACTTTCGGTTTCCTTTAAATAAGAATTGGTTTTTCGCAACGTGAGTCCCATCGGATTCTGATACCAGTCAGTCTGTGAGTGGTTAATGCTGCGCTTATTGATTATCTTGCGGATATAGGTATAAACTCCCACGGTACCTACGGTTCCTACGGCACCGGTTGCCCCAAGCGCGCTTTCTACGCCATAGAAAAAATCATCCATTGTTTTTTCTATCAATATTTCCTGACGATCCAGGTTACCGTTTTGTCCGTCGAAAAAACCCTTGCCGATAATGGCGTCATTCTCTTCGAACATGGCACCTAAATAAACCGGGAAGAGTGTTGTCTTAACTGCATTCGCGGCTGTGCGATTGTTCTCAGCTGGCGGGAAATGTAACCATTCGGGCATTATTGCTACTGTCTCACCCTTCATTTCCTTTGCTGCCAACGCCCAAAGCTCCTGGAACTGTTCTTCATTCCGAGCGCCATATTCATATGATGCATCGAGCAGGCTGATGAGCGTTTGAGCCACAGTCTTAAGCATCCGCTTCTGCGAACTCAGATCTATTAACTTTTTCTTCAGATATAACCTTCTTTCTTCTGTTGTTACCAGATTAGCACGCTTATAACCATTGGAATATTTGTTAGCAGTAGTACCAGTACCCATAAAGATAAACCTTTACCTTTCGTGGCGACACATTACCTACTTCATTCATGCTCGAATTTTAAAAGTAGAACTTTATGAAACCTTCGGTAAAGAAAAAACAGGGTAAAATAAAATTGCAAAAAGTGAAAATGGTTAAATAAGTTTAGCGAAAAAAATAAAAAATGTTGCAAATATCACCGTTCTGTGCTATTATTGCTACAAAGTTTCTGACAGGACTTTTGCGCCCGGAATTTCTAATATGTCTACCTTTCGTTTTTTATAAGGGCATGGTGATAAAATGTCGTTATACACATGCCTGCTTCATTTGCAGCATCCTTTAGTGTTAATTCTTTTGAGAGATATCGGGCTACTGCTTCATCAAATCCTTCCGGCTCGACAACGCGAGGTCTTCCAAATTTCACTCCTTTTTCTTTTGCCGCCCGGATTCCCTGCGCTTGTCGTTCCTTTATCATTTTTCTCTCCATCTCTGCGAAGAAACTTAGGATCTGAAGAACCAGATCGGAGACAAATGTCCCCAATAAATCCTTCTCTCTTTGTGTGTTCAACAACGGCATATCTATCACGCAGATATCTACTTTTTTAGTTTTTGTAAGAAACCGCCACTCTTCGATCATATCTTCATAGCTGCGGCCAAGTCGATCCAATGACTGAATGTATAAAAGATCCCCTTCATGCAACTGTTTGCGAAGATGCTGATATGCAGGCCGATCGAAATTTTTCCCAGACATTTTATCAATAAATATCTGTTTTTCTGTTAATCCAATGTCCTGCATGGCAGCGATCTGTCTATCTACATTCTGTTCGTTTGTAGATACCCTGACATAACCGTAAACTTTCCCTTCTTTTTCCATAAATCTTTTCTCCTTTTATTTTGTTTTGCTGTCTTTAGGCAGCCTTACTATTTTAGCGTAAAAAGGTGTGGTTTAATAAGAATAAGGGAAGCACTTTTATAGAAGAATTTATCCGTTGCAAATTCTTTACTATTTATAAAAGGGGATTATAAATGAATGGAACAAACGTATATACCTGTATATATGGAAAAACTGCATGTTGCAGAACATATGAAAAAAATGAATGAGACAGAGGAATGTAAGCTGTACGGTGTAAGCAGAGAGGCTATGCATTATGGGGATGTGTCGGGAACTGATATTGATTGTGATGCTCTTGAAAACGAGAAAGTAAAAGAGATCAGAAAGCGTGTTGCTGTAAGAGCAGGAATAAGATCGCCCCAGATCATAGACATCCTTCTTGATATGGATGATGTTGCCTTCACAACGCTTATGATGATCTGCCAGAAGAAAGATGAGCGCTATTCATTCCTTGTTGATGGAGTCCGTTTAAGGGATGAACATATTCGAAATAAACTTGCCGGTCTTAATCCGGCCGTTTTACCCAGGGAATCCAGAGAGTTTTACAAGGGCATGGCTGTTGCGTACGATGATGTTGTCGGGGACGGACTCTTTGAAGAGTTCATCCGCCGCTCGGTCGATAAACAGTGCGTGCTGATTTAATGCGAGAAATGAGAGGATGTGATATCGTATGGCTGCTCGCCATAGCCTGATTTTTGCGGATTACGCAATGAATCAGTTATATACTACCATTGTTGATTATTGTACGGAAAAACTCTATCCTCCGTCGATCCGGGAACTGTGCAGTCTTACCGGCTTCAGTTCCTCGGGTACGGTGCGTCTCCAGCTGCAGGAACTTGCAAGGCGCGGACTGATCCGTATTGATGGGGATGGCAAGGCACGTACCATCGCCCTGACCAATTACAAACTTGTTAAATGTGAGTGAGGAACCTGGCTGAAAACCACTTAAGGACGGTAAAAAGACTGGATAAGATCGAGCGCTTGGAAAAAGATATCATTGCATCACGCAGATTATACGGGTGAGCATGAATTAGTTGTTTTTATAAGGAGAGGAGCAAACGTTATGTTTAGAGCCGGTGGCCGGTGGTATCCGGACGACTATTTTTCTCATGTGCTTATGATGTACGCGGGATTGGAGATCATTGTTTTATTTTTTGTAACGACTTCTGATGAGTGGGCCGGTATTTCTTTTGGTATTCCGGGAACGATAATAGCCGCAGTGATCCCTGTTGCGCTGTATATCCTTCGTACTGTTGTGCAGTATAGAAAATGGAGAAAATGGGAGATTGACGATAAGGCGGGAAAGACAAAAGACCATTCTGTTTCATTGGAAAGAAAATAATATGCCTATATAAAAGCAGCCCCATCACTGATGGGGCTTTATGCTTGTCTTTTTGTTTATTTCTATCCCTTTTCTGACCTTATAAGAGCCCTATACGCGACTTTTATCTTCTCAATGGCTGTTATAAGGAGCATGTCACGTTCAACGCTTCTTGGACGCGTAGAGAGTGTTTTATCGGCATATTCTTTGGCTATCTGATATACCGGCGTGTCTTTAAGCCGTTCCTTCCCAGACTGATGCAGCCAAAGGAGGTTTCTGATGGTGCGCGCGAAATCCTTGCTCTTCGGATCCGATGATTCACTCAGCATCTTTGCGAAGTTGATAACGGTTGATTCTTCAGGTGTTACTATCTTTACCTCGTGTGTTCCCAGATCGTCCAATGTAGAGTATCTTCGGCCGTCTATGGTGTATTGACGGAAGGTATAGTCTTTCCTATCCTTTTCCTCTTCTTCCGGTGCAAGTGATTTACGCAGTTCCGCGAGGATCTTCGCTCTTTCACTCTTAATTCCCATGAATGCGGCCTCCTGTCTGTCTTTGTCAATGGTGATGGAACATTTTGTACCTGTGTAAATGGTGGCTCTTAAACCGTGATAATCTGGATCAGATATTTTGCGCCTACGTAAATAATTCTGTTGGGCTTCAAAACCAAGCATTATCATATTGATAACTCTTCCTTTTGTACCCATGTAAATCTGTAGGGTTCCAAAACCCCAAATCGTGTCGGGAACCTATATACACAGGCTTTGGTGAGTGCCTTGTACCGTAATTTCGATCCAGGTCTACTAGCGGCATTATTCAAGACCTCATCTTCAGGCTCCAAAATAAGCCTTGCTGCCTCCTATTTAAGACAACACCTCTGTTTTATGGCACAGCCGGAGAAGCCTATGTTTTTCTTTTTATTTCATTCTTTCCATCTTTTCAGCGATCGCTGATTTAACAAACTGACGGAGGGACATACCAACGCTCTCTGCAAAGGCAGCGTACTCTTCATACTCTTCCTGTTTTACCCAGAGGCGGAGTTCCTTTTGCGTCTTTAAATATTTGAGTGTTGCAGCTTTTTTATTCTCATCATACATAGACTTTCCTCTTACTCTTGTTGGTTGATATAGTGCGCTATCCATTTGTAATATACTCTCCTTCCCGGATATTGTCAATGCTTTGTGATGTCTGGCGCTCACTGATTGCGCTTTTATGCTATTATGAAAACGCAATTTTTGTGCCAATGTTGCAACACTATATGCAACATTGGCCTTGACGAGTGCCTTGTACCGCGATTTCGATCCAGGTCTACTAACGGTATTATTCAAGACCTCGTCTTCAGGCTCCAAAATAAGCCCTGCTGCCTCCTAGTTAAGTCAGCACCTCTGTTTTATGGCACAGCCGGAGAAGCCCATTCTTGTATTTTATTTTCTTATATGCCATGGAGATTGTTGTGCTTCTATCAGTCCTATTTTTCTAAATTCATTGCCGGTATAAGGATTCGGGTATATTACCGTCCTTACCGTTCCCGAGTCAGTTACTTCGATGACTCCTATATCAGTTCTGTTGAGTGTATCTTTGCTGAACCAGATGCAGAAGCCTACCAGATCTGACGGAACGGCAATATAATTGCTTATTCCCGACAGGTTCAGTCCATTTCCGGAATAGAAGTCGTTTATGGATTGTTTGATCTCGCAGACTATTACATCCTTATTATCATCTATCGATGCTGACAGATCCGCCCGCCCTTTTCCGATCTTTTTTTCACGGGTAAGCGTGATTCCGTATTCATCTAAGAAGTATTTCTCTACGAGATTTTCCATAGATACGGTTCGGTCTGTCTTATTTCCCTTTTTCTCATGCATGAGTTATCTCCTACTTGAAAAATCCATTCCAAAATCCGACACCCGCGCCTGCTGCCTTCTTCTGTAATTCAACGAAGTGGTCAGCATACTTGGTACATGGCTGGATCGTCATGGTCCTTGCCATTCCTTCATTCAGCAATATGTCCTGAACCATCCTTCCGTCAGGCAGGTATGCGTAAGCAAGGGTTCTGCCGTAATCATCGGTTTCAGCGGCATCAAGTTCAATGTACACTTTCTGCCCCTTAAGAAGCTGCTTTGTATAATTGCTTGCTTCTTTTCCCTCGGCTGTATTCCTTGTTTCATCCTCGTGAACGGATTCGGGGCAATCGACTCCTATAAGGCGGATCCTATATTCTTCACCATTGTTTGTAATGATGAAAGTGTCGCCGTCAACGACTCGTTTTACATCAAAAGGACCGTAAAGTGTTAGTTCAGTATCTTTCCTTCCGGTAAACCCTGAAACGTATTCAGTAATGGCATTTATCGCCTCTTCAGCCTCTTTTGCGCCCTTTTCGGCAGCAGCATTGATATCCTTTGCCATATCATCTTCAATGCCCTTAAAATCGCCCTGAGAGCCGCTGACAGCCTTTACAGTCTCGCTTATCAGTCTGTTGCCATATTCCGCTGTCTTTCCGAGCGCATCCCCGATCGTGTCCAATGTGTCCTGCGAACCATCAACAACACCTTTTACCACGCCGTTGATCACGGCATCGAACTTATCCTGTGTGCTTAATCCTTCATCGGCAGGAGGCAGATCAGATACATTCTGCTGTACGTTCATTACCGATTCCTTCGCAATATGGTAGGCTGTACTTGCACATCCGGGAGCACTGTTTATGATCAAGATGACTATGACCAAGAGCATTAGTCTTCTTCGTATTCTTCTCATTGATTTTTCTCCTTTCCACCCTTTCCACCGCTTCCCCAACATATACGCTAGAGTATTCTGGCAGATTGCGCCGATATTTTCCAGCCTCGCCCTCACCATAATAATAGGATAAAGAGCCTTCTATAACTGATGGATTTTAACTGAATGCTTGCCTAACTCAATATGTCTTTCTTAATAATATAAGCAATTACTTTTTTCAGAATCCGACTTTCAAGTGTTGTTGCATGAAGCAATGTATGCTTCGGCCTCTTCTTTAGTAATCGACTTTAGAGAGACCGGCACCCCCTGGTATTTTATATCAACCTTATAAGGGGTTTTCTTAACATCGAGTTCAAACGACTTAGATCCACTCGCCACCATCCAGTCCTGAGTATAATCATGAGACGAGTTGGCAGGGAAGGTCAAAAGATAATAATCGTTTTGTTCTGAACGCTTGCAAATGATATAGCAGACTTCATATGTTTTTAAAAACGTATTGCTTGTACCCCTGAATGCACAAAGGGGCTCCATTGAAACAGTGGCATTAGTGGTATTCGCCTGCAAATCATGGGCGAATTGCGACACGGAGCTACCCAGGTAGATAAACAGTCCGATTACTATGCCTGCCATAATAATGCCACATACTATGTTAGTTATGATTTCTTTCTTTTTCTTCATGTTTGTTTCCTTTGTGTCTTTGTGAATCATGGAAATCTTTTTGTTTCGTATTACTTCATATACTTCAGTTTCCGTACCTGTGTGGAACTGTAGGGTTTAAAACCAAATTCTTTTGATTGATTAAATAAAGCGAAACGTTTTGTACCCATGTAAATCTGCAGGGTTCCAAAGCCAAAACCAAATCTGAGATAAAAGTACCCAAGTTTTGTACCCATGCAAATCTGTAGGGTTCCAAAACCCCAAATCGTGTCGGGAACCTATATACACAGGCTTTGGTGAGTGCCTTGTACCGCGATTTCGATCCAGGTCTACTAGCGGCATTATTCAAGGCCTCATCCTTCAGGCTCCAAAATAAGCCCTGCTGCCTCCTATTTAAGACAACACCTCTGTTTTATGGCACAGCCGGAGAAGCCATTAGAGATCAATTATCAAATAGATTAATAATAAGCGGAACAACCACGAACAGAAAGCCCACGCCATAGAATACCCACGTCAAGACTAGCAGAGCAAATATTTCCAAAGTACAGAACAAAGCCGAAGAAAGCAGGGACATGCCCCACAACACAAGGATCACATACTTTACATTTCCCTCCCCGACTGCTTCAAAATCTCCTCCGTCACCACCGCTTTCACCATAAAGCCACTTCATCCATTTTGAGAAAACGTTTGGCTTCTTTTGTCCATTACTCATGTGTTATGATTCGCTCCTTTCCTGCTTTTTCTTTCCGGTGCTTTCAGAATCTTCTGTATCTTTTCCGATAAAGGTCTGACACTGAGCGACATTTCTTGCTGCATTAAAATCCGTATTGAACGTCTTATACATCGTATGTGATTTACAATCAGGATCCGAGCAGATGAACAATCTGTCCTTGTTTACGATTCCTTCTCCACCACAGATTGAGCAGATATGACTCATATTCTTGGGATTTACATATCTTACTTCTATGCCTTCGGCCGCTGCCTTGTATGCAATCATGGTCTGTAACTGATAGTAACTCCAGTTGCGCAGGACGAAAGTATCTGTATCTTTCTTCCGGTATCCCTTCATGTTTTCTAGATTGATGTATCTTGCCTTATTAGCAACGGCAAATTCCACAACTCTCTTTGATATCATGTGGTTATAGGTGTTCGCGAAATTCTTTTCACGAACGGCCAGCTGGTCAAGGTGATGGAGTTTCTTCTTTCTGCCATGCCCGCCGCCTGCTTCTTTTGCCGCGATCTGTGCCGCCCTGCGTTCTTTCTGCATCCTTGCGCGTCTGCTTGTGAACGAATCATAACTGCCGATGAGTTCGCGCTGATAAGGCGAGTTGTTGAGCGCACAGATGCAGGACGAGGTAAATCCTAATTTTACACCGCATACGGTGTTCTCATCGAGTGTTTCTTTTTCCTTCTCTTTTTCCGGCATTGATACGGTCATGAGCAGAACGATATGTTTGTCATCATCTATTCCGATCTGTGAATCACATACGGAATACTCGCCGCCGAAAATGCGTTCAAGCGTTACCCTCAGTTCAGCGCTCCTATGTGGATTGCCGAGTATAAGGTTAAAGACAATACCATTGGCAAAGCGGATATGGATATCGGGTGCGATGGCTTTCTGCAGTGCTTCGGAGAGTGCTCCCGGACTTGCGTAATCGTGGCATAACCCTGTCTTCTGACCTTTTGAACCTATAGGAGCGATATATTTATTATGCACCATCAACGGCATGGTCTTCTTAAAAGTCGGGAGGGATACGTTCCCGTATAATAAGCCGTCCTTAATGGACTTTTTCAGTTTTGCCTCGGCTGTGCGGGGAATTGAGCCGGCAAGCGGCAACCCCGTAGGATATTTACTCATGTCATAGTCATAAGCCGAGCCAGAGCCCTTCGTACTCGAAGGAACGCGGGAATAGCGTCTTTTTAATTCCTTCCACTCTTCTGTTGACACCTTGTTCACACGTGCCACATACATCGCCGTAATGCACTGATTGAGCATAAGGGACTGTATCTCTTGGCCGTTCCTTATATATGTGTAAACACGCTTTACTTCTTCTTTATCGCCTACGGGATAAAGTCTGATCTTCTTTACCGATATGTTTGCCATACATTTTCTCCCTCTTTTATTTATCCATAATAGTCCGGCTCATTCTCTAAGTTCCTGGTTACTTTCATCAACCACTTGTCCAGCCATTTCTTCAGGTCCGACTGTTTGTAATCATTTGCGGTCTCAGGATCCGTCTGATCCTTTTTAAACGGGTGCGTTGCTATGTTGCGGCGGCACAATGCTTTAGTCGGTGTGAGCATATACCATTCATAACCGGCAAAAGAAAGCCTGTCTTTTCTCTTTATTGCGCCGGGAGCCGCCAGTATTGTCAGCATCGGGCGTATGCCAAGACTTAAGTATGTATGCTCACCGCGTTCATTTAGAGCGCCCTTTTCGTCAACGGTCATCTCATTGAACTTTGAGGCAGCAGGCGTTGACAACCACCAGCACTCCCCTATCGAAAGAAAAGATGAGGGAATATCCTTGAGATCCTCTACGGAAGGGATATCGATGCTGTCAACTATGATCTCGGTCTCTTCTTTTACGATTACCTTTTTGATGACCTCTGCTCTCATGAATCTTCTCCTCTGCTGTCTGTGCTCATTTCTTTCCCGCATCGCGGGCAATATCTGTAGGCATCTGTCCTTTTTAAGTCCTCGAATTTTTCATCCCTGCCCTGAAATGCCGGTATGAATTTCTTGCAATTCGTACATCTGTATAAAGGGGTGGTACGATCTTCGTATTCCCATCTTGCAGGGCTGTCGGATGTGTCATGTTCGCCCCTGAACTGACTCAGATAGCCTAACGCGCTTACAATATCGTCCTCACAGTAGTAGGTGGCTTTTGCCCTTTTATCCAGACTTCTTATGACATCCTTTAGTTCCATCATGGCCATTACCTCTTATGCTTGTATATGGGAATGACCAGGTATCTGCATATATTGCACCCTACGGCAGCGATGAATATGATCGCTGTTCCGATATATACCTTTTCTGCGGTCACTACTCCGCCCGGACGGAGGCTCCATGCAAGATAGCCGCTCACTATCAGTATGACTATCAGCAATATCTGTTCGATCCGGATGCATATGCGAATCTTCCTTAACTTTTCTTCATCATTCATTGAAGGTGTCTCCTTTCTCTATGCCGGTGTCCTTATCTTTGTGCGAAACGTACTGTGCCGTCATCGGCAAGGATGCACACGTAACTCTTTTCGTTTCCGAACGCATCTTCCGTGATGAGACGCAGACCGCCATCTGCTGCCTTATAAGTCTTTTTGAAGTGTTCGCCTTTCGGTATCATCGCGATTAACTGCCTTAACTGTAGATCGCTCATGCCCTCTCCTCCTTTTATGTCAGGTAAGCTGTCTTACCCAACGCTGTTTCATTTCGGGAACTATGTTCTTTGTCCGTTTCCGTTCACCTGTCCAGTTGACTCCCCCGCAACACCCGTCTTCAAGGGTGAAGTTGCTTGCCTTTAGCGTCGTTCCGCTCTCTGACTCTAATATGTAGGTGATTACCTTCCGGTATCCCATCGCCTGTGCCACGCGGCAGCAGGCTCCATAGAGCATCGAACAGCAGTTGCCCGCCTCGGTCACGCATAGCCGGTTGATCTCAAGGGTAGTCCCATCATCAAGGACTCTTGAGACCGGCCGCCCCGCTATCGCTACACCTATCAGTCTGTCCTCGCCCCTGACGGTCTTTACAAGCCCGATGGCAAATTTACAGCCTGTTGTGGTATCGTGGTGTCTGTGGTTGGCTCTTACAAATTTGTTTGCTTCTTTTAAAGTGAGCGGAATGATCTTCTTGCTCTTTTCCTCTTCCAGCGTTCTCTCACACAGCGCCTTGTGCGCAGCTGCGTAAATAATGCCGAATTCCGCATTTGGAAACCGATGTATGAGCGCGTCTATGTCTTCACGCGTGACTTCTGTATCCTTAAAAAGACTTATCGTTGTTATTATGTCAAGAACCGGATCGTGCTGTATGACCGAATAGAGTATGTTTTCCTTACATCCGTGTTTTGCCGCATACAAAAGGGCATTCTTCCTGAACTCCGGGATCTTGCTATACGCAGTCTTTAAGTCACACCCATCTTCGTGCTTTATCCTGTTGGCAAATCCGTTCCAGACTTCCATGTTGCAGATATCCATTTGCTTCTCTCTCCTTTTAATTAAACGTTGCAGAGAGAACATTCATGAATCAGGCTCCGATATTCGCCCTCGGTAAGGTCAAAGAACCTTCCGTTACAGTCAAGCAGTTCGAGGATACAGATGAGGGCGTTTTCCTCTGTAAAGCCTTCCTTGTCCTTTCCGTTTTCTTTCATCCAGCGCCACTTTGCGACTGTAAGAGGCCCGATATCGTCGCGTCTGCTCGTGCAGGCTGTGAGTCGGCTGTGAACCTCCGCACAGAGATAATCGGTCCAATCCTTTGCCTTTTCCATAAGCACCTCCACTTTTTACCTTACCAGATAAGTCGAATCATCAATCTCACTGGCACGGCCTTCATGACACATTCCTTCAAGAGCCTCTAACAGATCCCACATGTTCATGCCTAACTGCTTTGCCTCGAAGATGAGTCCGCCTGCTGCCTCTGCCTTGCTCTTGCGTTTTGAGACAGTCTTTCCGCGAAGGGCTTCTGCTATCTTGTCGCCGTATTTCTGCGACTTTTCTTTTCCAAAATAATCATCAAGAAATGCACTAATATCCGTCATGTTAAATCCTCCTCTTTTTCACTTTTAATATAGCGCACTATATCCATAATGTCAAGAGGAGTCTGATAATTTTTAACGGATTTCGTTAATTTTCATCGTTTGTTTCGCTCTCGCTGTCTGTTTCGTTATATACCGACCGCCACCACGAATAAAGCGCTGCCTCAACACATGAATCCTCAAAGCAGTTGGCTGCGGGCATATTGAATTCCCGGTTGTATATCGCTTTGCCTATAGTATCACCGCAGAGCGCCGTCTTATCCGTGATCATCGTCCATTCGTGGCCGAGAAATGTGAACGTGTCACCTGTCCGAGCAATCGAGTCTTTGAGCCGAAGCATCGGACGGATCCCGTTTGCAAGATACGTGTAATCGCCCTTTTGGTTGACCATGCCCTGCGCATCGACGGACATCACATGGTTGTAATGTCTTCCGGGTGTCTTAAGCCAGTAATACTCGCCAATGGCTATCTGCCCGACAGGTAGCGCGGAAATGTCATCCAGACTCGGTATGGTCACTTCTTTTACCTTTATATCGATCTCTGAATTTACGATGATATGTTTATGTAAGACTGCGTTCATTTTAAAAACCTCTTTCCACTATATTCTGAAAAGCCTTAATGTCATCGGTATCAGCGTTGCAAGGACTGCTATACAGACGATCTTTTCTGCTAATCCTGCGGTCTTGAACGGCGAGAGCGTGATGCGGGGCTTGTAGAACGGGTAGAGTACCGATACTCCGCCAAAGAACATGTCGGTGAGTATGTGGCTTGCTATCCCGATCCCCATGCCGGCAAGGATGGGGAATATCCATATCTGAACCGTTGCGCTCATATTCATTAAGAGAGGCAGCAGGATTAACGCTATAACGAGCCACGTGATGGGGTAGTGTGAGAAACCGCGATGCCCTGTCTGTCTGCTATAGTTCTTCAGTCCTTTTTGGAGAGGTCCGGGAAGGAGCGAGAGCAGGTATATGAGGGAGTGGAACAGCCATACCGGAAAGAACAGGATAGGCAGCTTCCGACCGATCTTGGAATTTGGTGTGTCGAAGTCGGGAAGGAGTGAGCCTACAATGGCTCCTGCACACGCCAGGAGGGCAAATGCGGGCTTCTGTGATGTCAGGAGACATATTCCCTCGGTCGCGGCGATACCGGTTATTTCGTGCGATTTAGCGGTCATTTTCACTCCTCCTTTCTCTATTTTTCTTCTGCGATGCACTTATAGACATCCATTATGTTCTTTTCGATGTTTACGCCATGGATATATCCAAATGGTATCTTCTTTTCCCGCAGCGCGTTTAGGAACTGCCAATACCTGCAATGCGATATGGTGTCGGTAAAGAAGAGCACGTGGTCTGCTTTGTCTATCACGTTTACATCCGTTGTTCCGGACACCGAAGGGCTGTAAAAGCGCCACTTGGGAAAATCGCGCCTTAGCTTTGATACCCAGTTGGGATGCCCGCCTATGATGAGGATCTTCAGATCCTTTACGGCGTCGCGCATCTTTTCTATGGATACTGTGGTTTCAGGAACCTCATCATCGCCAAGGTTATACACATACGAGCGCAGGGCTGAGAGTTCCTTTCGTGCCGCATCCAGTTCTTCCTGAAGTGATATGGTTTCCTTCTCTTCTTTTCTCTTTTTTGCCAGTTCCCCGCGCAGGCTCCGCACATCCGCTTCGAGCCTGTGATTTTCCATCTGAAGGCTTTCTATCTCTGACAGCAGCGAACGGTTGTCAGTGTCCTTTTCTGTGACAGCTTCTTTCTTTACTGTCTCAGGTGCTTTTATCGTCTGCGTATTTTGTCTAGGCATCACCTCTTCAGGTTTGAAGAGAAGTTTTTCGTCGCCTGCTGCCTCGTCTGTACCATAGATGACTCTTCTTTTTAGTGCTTTTTGTTCGTCCCCTATCGCCGCGAACGCTGCCGCCGCCCTAAATAATGTCAGGTATATTGCGAGTTCCGATATATCGGGCGCTTTATTTTTTGAGTAGGTCTCTTTAGCAACAGCAAGCGCCAAACCTGCCTTATATAACAGTTCGGCTTCTGTATCGCCTTCGCCCCCGCCTCTTATGCCGGCGATGTAATCGGGACTGTAGCCGAACCATCGCAGGGCATTGGACATAAATCGCTGGTGATAGGCTACTTTCTTTTTTAACGAATTCATATCAATGCTGCTTTCAACCTCATCCCGGCAGTCATGCAGATAGGCTCTGTCAAAATCAAGAGTCTCTATGGATTCTGAAGATTCCCATTCGGTTTTTCCGACATGCGTGAGATAGCGGTACACGACATTACATGGCGATGTGTCTATCCCGTAGAGTTCAGAAATGCACAGAAGGCGAGCCATGTTGGTGACCGTTGACTGTTGATCGTTTTCGGGACGGGTAAGTGAAAGAAATTCTTCGATCGAGAATACATTGAACTTCTTCAACGCCTTGTATTCTTTCCGGTAATATGTCTTGTGGATATTAAGGAGCAAAGCCTTTGCATACTCGCTGCCACTGAGAACGGCATTGTAGATCAGGTTGAGTACGAAAAGGTAGAATTGTGACTTCGGCCAGACGCCGTTGCTTTCGCAGTCAGTGAAGCGGACTTTTCCGTACTTATGCAGATTTGAGTATTCATGCAAGAGGAATTCCCGCGTTATATAAGGAAAATCCTCTTCCATCTCGAATGTCATGAAATCTTCCAGAAAGAGCTTGCGCGCCCAGAACTTGTCGGGTGTTCCCTTCTCAGGCCATGGGTTGGTGTGTTGCCTTATGTGCGTTGCAAATGCCGAGTCTACTTCCTTTAAATTCAGCCCTCTGAGGGTATCTATTATCCCGTTCGGGACATCTCCTATATTGAAATCTTCAAATCCTTTCATTGATTGTCTCCCTTTTCTTCCTCATCATCTTCAAGCGGCATTCCGTAATAGTATAATTTCTTCGGCGGTTCATCCTTGTGCTGCCATGCCCTGCGGTTGCCGAAAAGGACCAGGAACGCCTCGGCTATGACCAGACAGAGTATCACGAATACGGCTATGTAGATGATGTCCCCAAATGCACTCATCAGTATCACGTATGCAAGCGGTACCGACCATGCAAGGACAAAGAGACAGACCGCCCTTATTGTCCGATGGTACAGTTTCTTCTTGCCTTCATCCTCTTCTGAAGCGATTATCTGTCCCGGTAGTTCCTGAATATGGCTTATGTACCATGCCAAGTATCTCAATCTCTGACAAAACCGTTCTTTCATCATCAGCTGACCATGCTTATTATCATGCCGTCGTTTAAGAACTCTACCTTCGCGACCTGTCTTCCGGTTCTCTTCAGATCTGCGGGTTTATAAGTTCCGGTACATCCGTCTGACCAAAGAACTGAGATCCTGCTGCCCGCTACCCGTGTTATAACGCCAAGCACCGGTCCGAACAGAACCACTCCGTTGTCAGAGCTCGTTACCGCATCGCCGACCTTGTATTTTTCGTTTTCATTCTGTGCCATAGTTGACTTCTCCTCAAAGTGAGTATTCCGAATCCCGTGCATCCTTTTCAGCGTTTTCAGTAAGTGAGGCAAGCACGTTTTCGAACTCTGCATAATGCCTGCCCGTCTTTTCGAGAGTTTTGTCGGTAATGAGCAGGTTAAGCCACCGCCCTTCCGAAGTCATGATAACGACTGCATCAAGAGGATCGGATGTTACACGTGTGACAACACCATAAACCGTATCACCCGAGGCGGTCTTCTTTTTAATCTCATCACCTATATGCAGGTCTTCCCTGCGCTCCCTTATCCAGTCTTTGAGCATCCTTACGGCATCCTGTGGCTGGTTGATGTATTTTTGGAATACATCCGCAGTAGAGGAGCAGTCTTCTCCGTAAATCGACCTCCGCTGCTCTTCCGTCATATCTGATATGATGACCATTGCATCCCATCCGGTCTTGATCCCGTCTCTCATTCCGCTGTCATATGTTCCAGCGGGCTCTCTTTGGAGTACCGATCTTATCATTTGTTTGCTCCTTCCGTTTTCTTGCCTTGCGCTTTACCTGACCTCCGACTGAACCTCATCGGAAGAGGCTCTTTCTTCCTCGGTCTCAACGGCTACCGAGATATATCTTTCATCTGTCTGTTTGTAGGTCTTCAGATACCGGGCAGGAAGGATGACCTTTGTGAGTGTACTGTTCCCGCCATGATCCCCGCCAAATACTATCGTGATCTTCTGATATTTGGCATTTATCTCGTAGGAATCGATATGTATGCATTTGTCAGTCTCGATCTTTCCGTCAGGAAGTTCTATGTCGTAGATGAGTTCCGGCACGGGCGAGCCTATTGTTATGGGGAAGATAAAAGCAAGGATCTTGCCGCTCAGAAGTTCACGGATCTTCTGGTATTTTTTCAATTCAAATTCCATAATTGAAATTTCGGCACGTTTGAGAAACCGCCTTATGCGGGTTGATTTATATACTTCGAGCGTCTGTAACAGCCGTGAGATATAGGGACCGTTGATGCTACATTTCAGTTCAATGTCATCGCGGCTGATGCTCTCGGTGTTTTCTTTGGTTATGTTACACATTTCGTTCATCATTTTCCTCCTTTTTTGTAGGCGTAATGATTATATGTTTCTAGTTTTATTAAACCACACCTTTTGTCCGCGAAATCAAAGGTTTCGTAGAAATATCTGTGCCTCAAACTTTGGTTATCAGTGTGCGGAAATGGTAACATTGGACATTCCAGCCGCCCGCCTCTATCGTCTGTACTTTTGCAGTCCCTTCTTTTCCGATGATATAGCCGTTAAGGTCGCCTTTTGAACCTATGCGGAGTCTTGTCGCATCGGTGATCGTCCCAACGATCTTCAGTGTTTCAGTCACGATGAAGTCATACTTTCTATCGTATTCCCTTTCCAGATCCTTTCGGACTTTTGCGATGCTTTCATCGTAACTGCGCTCCATGTACTTATTTATGTATTCGAGCTCGCCGTCATGTTCCTTTACGGATTCCGTGCGGATACGGCCGCGACGGTCTTCAACCTTTATTTCCTTAAAATAGCCGTATAATTTCTGCCGGTATTCTTTGTTCGCGGTCTTATACCGCTCGTCTGCTTCTTTGTATTCGGGCGTACCGTATCCGTATCTTTCGGACTCTTCGTAAAGCGCCTTTACATTGTCCCGCATCTCGAATGCTTTCTTCAGACCGTCGGCGTAGTATTCCATGTTACGGGCGAGCCACTTGTCGAGAAAGGATGTTATTGCCGGTATATTACGGCTTTCTGCCTTCTTTTCTTCATCAGACAGGTCTTTCTCATACTTTGCGAGCGCTGCCTCTGCCTCTCTGATATCTCTTTCGGTGTACCGTATATCGTCCTCACGGTACCAATACGGATTCTTCGTCCAGTTTGTTGCCTGCGCCTCAAGAATACGTGCCATCTTTTTCTTGAGTTTTTCGATCTCCCGCTTTTTCCCCTCGATACGCTTTAAGATAAAATCCTTGCTTGCCATCACTGAAAACCTCCCATCATTCAGTCCAGTCTTCTAATCCCGTTAGCAGTAAAGAGATAAACCTTGGAGTCGCATTTGAGACAACGTTTTATGTTCCCTTCGTAGAAAGGCTCTTCTGCTTCTCCCTGCGGTTCACCGTTCCTGTTAAATATCAGTTTCCTGCGAATCTGTGCGATTACATAATAAGAGTCTATATAACCGCAGCGCTTGCAATATAACTTTGCCGTCTTTCTGAGACTGATCTCATTGTTAATAGCACCGTATAAATCATCGAGTTCAATAGCCTTCGGATCCATACTATCTTCAGGGTAGGCTTCTCTCTCATTGATGCAGTCGGTTAATGCTTCTTGTAACTCATCCTCTGTCAATTCGGATAAATTGGTCAGGTTCACTTGCTTCTCCTCTCTATATGACTATTAAGCAGGTAAATAGTCTATCTGATATCCGCGCTCTGTCCAAAGGCTAAGATTGCGTGATAGCACTTCGACGCTTATCTTTCCGTTAGGCATATCGCACTTGTCTGTGATTTGGTATTCCTCAACGTGCGCAGGCTTGAAGCCGTTAATTCCGTTAAAATCCGGAAAATGAACTCTTATCTTATCGCCCTTTATGTTACCAAGAAGTTCAAGTTCTTCCTTGCCGACCTTGTTGCGCGGTTTCTTGCCATCATAGTAGATGTTTAAGTATTCCTGCTGATATTTATTCATATAAATGTCTCCTTTATAATTTTACATAAGTATCTGAAAGAAAATCCTCTTTTGGATTGAACAAGACATCATCTTTTGGGATTGCGTCGAATGGTCTCTCAAAATGCTCTGATACTCGTGCCTTTAATTCCGTTATGGCTTTATCTTTGTCTGCAAACACCTTTATGACCACATTGGGGCAGGAGTCCTCGTTGTATTCCTTATAGACATATACGGTCATCCGCGACTCCCTCCTTTCCCCCTCGAACCTCGCGGTCCGAGGGTTCTGTTTTTCCTTGTTTCACATTTCTTCATTGCTACGCGGTCTGGCTTTTTCCTTCACAGACTCTTACCCTGTTGAGCCTATAGGACTCTTCTGCCTTTTTCGACTGCTTGCCATAGTTGAATGTGGCGAATGCGGAGAGCTGCCTTTCCATGTCACCGACAATGCCGAGCCACTTATCTTCGGGCAAGTACATCACGATCTCTTCATACGGATCTTCCTTCGTGGGATGTGCCACGCTACCGTCCCACTGACAGCGGGCATTCTTTACGGTAATCTCGTACGGGTAGTTCCTTCCGGGAACGCAGCGTATCTTTATCGAATAAACGAGTACCCTGCCTGTGTCGTCCAGCGTTGATTTCAAGGGCTTAAATGATGCGTCATAGATCACGATTCCTTTTTCTTCTACGCCTGCTGCCTCTGTCTGTGCCGTGGATGCGTTCAGTTTTCCGGCATCAAAGAGTGCTACCGCCTCGCCAATGGCATCGATCTGAACCTGATTCTTCGGATATGATGCTACCTTGCCCTTTAAGTATTCGATCTGCGCAAGGAGTTTTTCCTTGTTCTTGCCATCCTCTATCAGAAGCTGTGCGGGCGTCTTTCCTTTTAATCCCGTTCCCATCGTGAGGACTGTCTTATATGCGAGTCCGTCTGCCTGTGTCTGCTCGGGCTTTGACTCTGCCGTTGCGGTGATGGCGGGTGTGCTGAACTCTCTCATAACGAGGAGGTTTTCTGCTGCCCTTGTTCTTGCAATGATGCGGTCAGCATCATCTTTGGCGGGGATGTTTGCGGTGCAGACAGCTCTCTTGCCTGTAGCCTCGTCCTTTCGTATCATGACTACGCTGAATCGGCTGTAGCCGGCATGGTATTCGAGCGGGTTGATGGGATGCTCTTCTGTTCCGTCGATCTTTCCGTCTTCGAGAGTGAACCTTGCCTCAATGCCGAATGTTGTTGTGATTTTTCTCTTCTCGTTTTTGGAAAACGCTGAATTGATCTGGTAAGGGTACTGATACATAATTTTGTCCTCCTTTTAATGTTCTTTTACGTTTCTTTTGCTGCTTACCATAATGCATTTGTTGTCTTGACTTCATGCTGCAGGACTTTGCCGAACTTATCCTCTTTCCAATAGTTTCGGCATCGTCTGTCGATGACTCTTACATCGCTGTCGCTGATGATATAGCACTCGCCGGATATCGTGTATCCTTCCTTGTCCTTCTTGTAGCGGATCTCGTATCTGCCGTCCTTATTCTTTACCGGACAGACGACCATTTTGAACAGCCCAAGCGTATTCTCGCTGAAAGCGAATGCGCTGTCGGTATCAAGTTCTGACACGTACACGCCACGGGCGTTGAGTTTGCCGACATGGATATGTCCCTTCACTTGTTCTCACCTGCCTTTACTGCATTCTTGTTATATCCGGAGTGAGCCCATTCGGGTGTACCGTTTATAGCCTTAATCTTTACCTTTGTAGGCTTTATTTCTTCGGAGAAGCCATATTCCAGAACGATATCATCAAAGGTCTGTATGTTTCCCCTGCCACAGGCTCCGTCCACCGTGAACTCGACAACTTCATCCTCGGCAGCAGGACCGTCATAATCTTCGTCCCACCACCACTTATGGAACTCCTCAAGGGAGTCGGCGCGCCAGTATCGATATTGGCCGTCACAGTTGATAGTTGTAAGAACAACTGTCGCATCGATGTTTGGGTTATTGTCATAAACTCTTATCATTCTTTCTGCCCTCTTTTCTCTTTATTCTGCTGCGATCTCGTTTCCGTTCTCGTCGAATGCGGTACCGCCCTCGCTCTCCTGCCGCCAAAAATGATAATCTCCGTTGGAGTCAAGGAACTCGATGTGCCATGCCTCGCGCCATTTCCATGGTTCCTGATAAAGTATCTTGTCAATCGTTACTTTAATGCCCTGAACACATATCGTGTCGCCGGTCTTTAACTGCCTTTTCATCTGTAGTTCCTCCTTGTACCTATATTATATAGCGCACTATATATTTTGTCAAGGGACTCCGCCCATAATTTTAACGAATTTCGTGAATTTTTATCTTGTCTTTTCCGCAGCGAGGTGTATAATGATATTGCCGTGAACATTTGTATCAATTTTTTAGGAGGTGGGTTTTGTATGACGTCTTTTAGCATGAGACAGATCCGTGAGCTTACCGGACTCAACCGCACAAAGTTCTGTGAGAAGTACGGGATTCCTATGCGCACGGTAGATGATTGGGAGAACGAAAGGCACGATGCGCCCGATTATATACTTGACCTCTTGGAACGTGCCGTAAGGGTTGACGAGGGCAAGGAGTGTGAATTCGTGGTCTGTATCCGGGAAGGAGATGCGCTTAACCCTATATTTAAGACATTTTCACGCAGAATTGCCATGCGGAAGGCAGAGGCAGCAGGCGGGGAGGTAATGATCATAGAAAATGACAAGTGCGATACTTCTGCCGGCGAATAGCGGATGTATGGAAAATTATGTGAACAAACGGTTCAAAGTGAGCCTATAACAAAAGAGCATCTTCGTTTAAACGAAAATGCTCTTTTAATTTGCCTTTTCTTCAGGCATATCAAAAAAGTAGTCAAGCCTTGTTCCTGTCTGTTCGCACAGCCGTGTCAGGAACGTAAGTCTTGGCTGCGCCCCGTTTTCCCACTTTGAGATATGCGCATCGGTAGTTGACAGCTGCCTTGCAAGCGTTTTCTGCGTGATGTGTAGGCTTACTCTCAGATCATAGAGTTTTTCGCCGTTCCAGCGGTATTCGTTCAGGTCGCAACGTACCCTTCCGGACAGAACGTTGTTTAAGCGGAACCATATCTGCGGGCTCGGAAGAACCGCGCCCATTTCGATCCTCTGAAGCGCCTGGACGGATATTCCCACTCTTTCAGCAAGGCTCGCCTGTGACAGTTTCATCTTCTCACGCTGTTCTTTATAATATGTCATTATATTCGCCTCCTCTCACTTATCTTCTTTTCCTGCAGGTACGATGTATGGATTTTCTATCTTCACAACCGCACCTGCATACTCACTATATTTACCATTATTTACCATTTTTTAGCAGTCGTAAACAGGAAGTTCATCAACCAGATCCTCTTCTGTATCGAACACGAGCCAATCAAAGATCCTTACCTCGTACTTTTGGTGTTCTTACTAAAAACATTTCATCACAGTTTTTTATGTTTATGTCATATATTACAG